>ERZ1026876.52-NODE-52-length-68323-cov-34.770756_pt1 | contig 68323 bp, 91 predicted proteins | sample MGYA00380168_ERZ1026876 | MGnify/ENA primary metagenome ERZ1026876 (study PRJEB33269, sample SAMEA4719804) | human gut metagenome | biome: human-associated habitat; feature: organic feature; material: feces | place: Cameroon | collected 2013-10 ... | reverse complement strand
GAATCCAAGCGAGCGAAGTTGTTCTAATTGTGAGTATCGGTACAGTAGAGAGCTATGTGGGGAAGAGTACTGCGGGCAAAAATACTGGAGTCCAAAATTGGAGGAATAGTTATGGATAAAAACGTTTGTGATAATACATTAGTCTTTGGTAGCTGCTATGCTAGAAGTTGTATTGAAGTACCCTCTTTGAAGGCTGGAAGAGCTAAATGGAAGGCTTTCTATGATAAGTTTCCTTGGTTAAAAGGTCAACCTTTCTATCTTAGACGTTCATGCTTCTGGGACGGAGGTGAAAGAAATTTGAAGTCGGTAAAAATAAAACTTAAAAAGATATAGTTATGGCATGGGTAGCAGTAGATTATATCGGAGAATGGATATTCAACTACAAGCCTGATATGTGGGCTGGTGATTGTATCGAACATAATTATTGGTTACCACAAGATAGATATGGAGCTTATGGTTTTCAACTTCCACAAGGTAGCATTAAAAAGCTCATCGGAAGAGAATTATCTTTTAGCGATGAGCCAGTAGAACTTAAAGAAGAATAGTTATGGCAAAAAGGACTTATAAACATTATCAGAAGAAGGAAGTTCCTTTCGACTTGATTTCCTATAAGGAAAGAGTTGGGCAGATTCAAGATGAGCCTTTAAGAAAAAAGGTTTTAAAAGAGTTAGGAAGCTTGGCTTACAACAAAAGTATTCCTAAATGTAAACATGATAAAAATCCATTTTAAATATGAAGTATGAAGTAACATTAGTAGTAGAGGCTCCTGCTGATTATTCAGCTGATGAAGTTAAGCAAATGATATTGGCAGGGGTGTGTCATTGCAAGAAAATAGTTGTGTGGGACAGCAAATCTAAAAAGTTATGAGACAGATAAAGTTCAAGGCAAAATGCCTGGATAATGGTGAATGGGTGGAAGGCTATTTCTATAAGGAGTGCGATAACACCTACATCATAAAGGACAGACAGAGTGATTCAATGCTTAATCGCAATGAAACTATCTTGGTTGACCCTTCTACCGTTTGCCAGTTCACAGGAATGAAAGGTTGTGAAGGCAATAAGATTTGGGAAGGTGATATTATAAGTAGCCCACACTTTGAACGTGTAGCCACAGTAAAATGGGATGATTCTTTATGTGGTTTTAAATGTTCAGATGTTACTGGGAATATTAATTTTATTTTTGAAGCTATTGCTAACTGTTCTGAATGGTCTATTATTGGTAACAAATTCGATAAGGAGAAGTAGCGTATGAAGATTAGATTAGCAAAGAAGATAATGAAGCATAATACGCCTTATTGGGTATTTCGTTATCTCTGTTATAATCACATATTATTACCAGGAGCGGGATATGAAGTCGACTTTAAAGACCATCGCATCATCAAGGCGATAGGTTTAACAAATCACTGGAATGCCCGTAGGTATATTAACGAATTGATAAAGCTCAATAAGAAGCATCCGTTCAAGTTAAGAAATATTCAGCGCGGCGTTGAAGGAATAGCAAGATACGGATAAAATATTTCTAATGATATGGATTACAAGTGGATAATTCGATATTACTTAGACGCTCATAAAGTTAGTTCTTTTTATGTTGAAAAGATTGAAGACAAGCTAAAGCATTGCTGCACGGATGATGAAGTATATCTTAGAATGTCACAACTTGAAACTAAAGTCAGGTTTGATAATTGCAAGCTCAGAGGGTTTAATGATTTTGAACCTGATAGGGAATTTGAGTTTATTTTATATAATATCATGAAAGAGCTAGATGATATTAGGAATAGAAAAAGTTTTTAGATATGGAGAAAGAAGAAAGATGTTGCGGCAACTGTCTTTGGATGGGATGCGAAGATATCTTAGGAAACGGATGGTGTTACAAAAAAGATTGCGAAACATCTTGTGATAAGGTTTGCAAGAAACATGAATTTTAAACTTTAAATATAAATGGAAAAGATTTTTAGACATTTCAAAGGAGGTTATTACAGATTTATCACTGAGGTCACTAATAGTGAGACTCAGCAAAATGAAGTAGTTTATCAGGCACTATATGGCGAACACAAGGTTTGGACTCGCCCTGCCGATATGTTCTACGGCAAGGTGAACGTTGATGGTGTAGAGATTAATCGATTTATCGAGGTTGTTGGCGTGCCAGTTTTGTTCAAGAAGACTAACGAGAACGCTATCATGCCAACTAAGGCGCACGATGATGATTTCTGTTATGACTGCTATGCTGTATCAGAAGAAGAGGTTGCGCCTAACGTATGGAAGTACGGTCTCGGATTTGCACTACAGATTGAAAATCGTAACAAGCCTGTTGATATTTCAAGATGCTTCACATTCCGTCCACGTTCTTCCGTATGGAAGACTGGAATGTCTCTCAGTAACTGCGAAGGCACTGTGGATGACGCGTTTATTGGCGAGATTTCTGCCGTATTCTATCACTTGTTTCCAAATATGCCAAGATATAAGGTTGGTGACAAAATCGTTCAATTCCATCTCGAAACAAGCGACAATATTATGTTCTTTGAGGCAGATGAATTAAGTAAAACAGATCGTGGCGATAACGGCTATGGTTCTTCAGATAAAAAGTAATACATGAATATCACAGATGAACAGAAAACTTACATGAAGGAACACCCTTTCGAATCTCCATACAATATGGCAAAGAGCTTCGGGTGTGCAGTACAGACTGTGTACTGGTGGCTACACAGACTGCATGGTGATTCGTTCAAGGACGCAAGAAAAGAGCAAAGAGAGAAAATTCGACAGGCAGTTCGTAAGCTGTATCCTGATTATTCGTCCTCTGAGATTTCCAAGATGCTCAAAATCACAAAGTCGTGCGTAACTAGTATCGCGAAATCTCTTGGTGTCACTCATACACAGGAAACAGAAGAAAGACTGAAACGGAAATGCGCCCAGGCTATAGTCAGACCGGAAATAATAGCTAAACGCTCTGAATCTCTGAAAAAGACACTGAGGCTTGACAGATACCGGTCAGCTAACGGAATTAAGCAGAAGACAAGGCGTAAGTTTAAGACAGTCCCGAGTAGATGCCTATGCGCAAGGAACTATCTCTGCAATAAGTATAACTACTTCTACGACAAAGATTACGGAGAGCTTCTTACCATATTCTACGACAGCGAAACAAAGATGCTGAGTGAAGAGCAGCAGAAACACTACGAAACAAAGTATGGTATCAAGTTCCTCCAGGGAGCTGAAGCATAATTTCTATGCTATATGTTTAGGGGTGGCTACACATCGCGTGCGGTCACCCCTTTTTTTGTATTAAAAAACCAACAAAAACATTAGAATAATGAAAAAATCTAAGTATGTTTCCTGTTTCTTATAATCAAATACCCTATAAAAACGACAACGCCCAGGATCAGTATCGCAAAAGACACTCTTCCGAGTCTAAGGAAGAATTTATCTGTTTTGGACAACTGCTTCTCGACATATACTTTATCTTTCGATATTTCGCTTATCATAGAACTTAATGAGTCACACTTGTTTCGATATACTGATGCGCTATCTTTATATTCTTTAAGGATCGAAATACTATCTCTCAGTATCTGTACGTCCTCCTGTGATATTTCGTGATATTCGTAGTGAAATTTATCCTCACCAACTTTGTTACCATTTGCATCATACTTCGAAGCTGTACTATCCTTGATATGTGTCTTCTCTCTTGTAGTTGATTTCACGGATTCCTTGTGCGTCGCTTTGTATGCTTCAAGCTCTTTAATAAGCCTTGCGTTAAAGAGTGAATCCCACTTTGCATCATTGCGCTTATCTGTGATATATGTCTGCTTCTCTACTACCCGTTCTTTAGCTTTACATCTACAGAACATTGATAGAAGCAGCATTGCTACCGCAATGGTAATTACAACCTTTGTTATCTTATCTGTCAGTTTCATAAGCTACTGAATTACAATCGTTACGTTTTCCTTTTTATCCCAAGCTTCTTTCATTTTAGAAATAAGCTTATTGGTCCATAATCGAGAATCGCTAACCCAGCCTCTCTTGTTGTTTTTCCCAACCAAAATGCATCCCTCTGTATCTTTAGCTGAGTTGCCGGGATGAATGCGGATGCCATCGAATCCTGGCACATCTTTCAATAATGGCAACATCTTTTTGAACCTGTTAGAATAGGTATACACACATTCATAACTGCCGCTTGGTATTGCAGTCTGCCCATACACCTTTTTCTTCTTGATTTCTTCAAGCTGCATATCTTGACGCAATCCTCTATCAGTATCTTCAAGAGTATTGCATCCGAACAGTTCACTGTTGACGTAAAGACGGCTGATAGTATAGCCATCCTTTTTCCAAGCTCTGTCTATTGTAATTAACATGATTGATTTCCTTTCTGTTGTTTGCATGAGTTAAAAAATGATGCCAGGAAAGGTATTCTCTCCAAGAAGTATAACCCAAGGCAATAATGTATGAAGTTCGCTACCATCCATGGTGGTGTATCCTTCTTGAATATCTCCATCATCTTCTGGGTGATATTCATGCCGTAGAAGTAAATCACAACGTAGGTAATCATTGACACGCACTGAATAGCTCCATCCATTTGCCCCTTCCATCTACCAATGGTATATACGGCTGCGCATAGGACGAAGTATATCGTTGCGTGACCTACGCAAATCAGTGCCTTCTTGAGTTCAAATTTCTCACCTTTTGCTATCATACCGCTAAGGTATCCAAACACAAAGTTGAGAAAGAAAATCAAAGCTAATGTCTTCAATTCTCCATCAATAGGCTTTAAGTAGGCTACGACCGCTATCACGACCCCTACTAATAATTCTCTTAATCTTTCTGCCATTTTCGTTATCCTAAATAATTAATAAAAATAAAGTTTCGGTCTCTTTATGCAAAGATAGCAAAAAAAACCGAAACTTCATTCAGAATAACGAAAAACTTTAAACATTCAAGTCGTAATACGGAAGTTCACCACTCTCCAGGAAAGAAATACATTCGTCGAAAATCTTTCGCTCGTAGTTGTACGTGTTGATATTCGGGAACCATTTCTTTATCTTTGCGTCGTTACGCTTTACCATTTCTCCCCAAAGGACGCACCAATCTTCGAGATTGATGTTGTCGTTCTCGACCTCGTGCCAATAGTCCTTGGCAACATCTTTGGTGTGAAGCTGTTTGATTAGACAGAGATGCATATCTGCCATCTCTTCGTTATAATGACACGCGCCAATCTCTCCCTGGACCTGCTTCATCATATCAAGCATTACTTTGTCGTTCATCCCGACCTCGCAACAATCAGCCATGATCGTAACACAATTCTTGATAGCCTGCATATCATTGCTAGCTAAGATGCCTTCGAATACCTTTTTCATAACCGTATGTTTTTAGTGTTACTTCAGAAAATACTCTCTGATGTCATAAACGCCATCCTTGTCTTTCAATAAGTCGAGTGCAAGACAGTGGGCATACTTGACAAGATGCTCTGTGCCGATCTCCTTCACGTCTTCCTTGCCAAGAATCTTGGCGATGGTACTTCCGTGGTCGCTTACCACCTGGTTCATGGCAACGTACAGAGCGTAATCGTTGTAGTAAGGCTTCTCCTCTGTTGCAAGTCCGAGACCATTCATCGCGCTGATCCATGTCTGCATATCCCAGGCTGCTGACGGATTCATACCATTTACGATTTCTGAAGCCTCCTTCTTGGTGAGATAGTTCTTCCACTTGATAGCGCAAAGCTTATCAATATACTCTTGTGCAAGCTCTGGGTGCTTGGATGCCATATCCTTCATCATGCAGCGCATCGTATTGCCGAATACGTGCATATACTTTACGTTAGTTGATGATGTCATTATACCATAAAGCTCATCAAACTTACTCATAATCTCTTTTGCTTCCATACTTTATATGTATTTATGTTTATTACTCTGCTGTTACCAGACTTCTTAACTCTTCAAAATCAGCTTTGGTAAAGCTGATGCTCTTCTTACTGCCAAACAAAATCGTGGTGATGATATTGTCTGGCAAATCAATAACCAATGCACCGCCATCAATGCGACCCTTGATAAAGCCAAGGTCAAACTCATAGTTGCTTATATTCTCCAACATCTGCATGAGGTCTGAGAATATAGTATCAGCATCTATGTTTCCGTCCTCATCGGCAATGAATAGGGTAGCGTTGTCAATGCTTTTGCCCCAACTATCCTTGTGCTTTGCGATGATGTTGTGCGAAGCTCGCTTCATGTATACAGAAGGAATAGCCAATGCAGGGTTCTCCTTAACCATGTCGCTGATTCTTGCGTCTGCCCACAAATCCAATGATGTAAGCAGCTTCTCTTTCAGTTCTGTCACGTTCATTCTTTCGTTCCTCCTTTATGTGTTTTATTATACCATACAAGATACTCTTGCCAAGTTTTATCACTATGATTAGTCATATAATCATTGAGCATAGCAGATTTCTGCTCTTCTGCCTGTGCTACTTCTTTTCTAAGTCTTTGCATCAAAGATAGATGTTTCTTCAATGCTTCCTGTCCTTGCTGAGTGCTCTCAATACGAGGGCGTATGATACGCAATTCCTCGTCTTGCACTAACTTAGACACATATTGCAAGCTGTTGACGTACTCCTGATTCTGCATCAAGTACTGACGTTGTGCGCCTGTAAGATTATCCTCTATCTTGTCGATTTCATCCCAAAGTGGAGTAGAGGACTGCTGCGCTTGCATATTGATAGATGCTCGCTTCTGTTGTATTGCTTCGTACATCTTTTGTAGCTCGGCATCCATCATCGGCGGCTGTTGCTGACTTGTGCCCATATCTAATAGTGGGCTATTTCCGAAATTCATCATAAAAATACTTTTTAAGTTGGTGATATATTATAGAGAGGTGAGAGGGCATCCACCAACGAGGGCATCAGCTTCTCCTTGTAAGGAGTAAGAGCCTCCATAACGGCTACCTTCTTGTCGAGGTCGCAGAACTTGGCTTGCAGTGCGTCATACTGGTCTCGCTGATTCTTGTACAGACCGAAGTCCGCATCAATCTGAGACTTGTAAAGACCGAACTCTGCCTGCATTGCACGGCGGTTCTCGGCGTTGATAGCGTCTGTAGCACCCTTGTACATAGAGAACTTCTCTGCGATGTCAGTCTCACGCATAGCGTAGAACTTGTTAGCGGTGTCGAGCTTCAAACCGAACATATCGGTAAGCAGCTTAACTTCGTCGGCGCATTCCTTCTCCATTACCTGTAAAGCGGTTGGCTGATTAGAGCTTGTGTTAGCCCCATAGGTGTTGATGTTTACGTTCTCAGGCATATTGCCGCCGAGTGAGCCAAATACGCTGCGGTTGTTACCTCCAAGCAACCAAGCACCAGCACCGAGTGCTGTGCCGATGATACCAAGGGTAAGACCAGCATTACCTGTAGCCTTAGAAGCATAATCGTCATGCTTTTTTCCCTCTTCGTAGATTTTCTTCTCTACGACCTTTGCATCTGTCATTTCCATGATACAATCTTTTTAAGTTATCCTTAATATTAACTAACACTATTGTAACCGATTACAGATGCAAAGATACGAAGAATAGGGAAGAGTAAATATAACTCTATCACACTTTCTCTTAGTGGCTGATTATCAATGATTTAAGGTGATACGAAGTAATATCAGAATGCAAAAGAATCCTGAGAATGCAGAAGAATGCAAAAGAATCCAAAAGAATCCTTCCTGGTTTTGAAAATGAATACAAACAAAAAAAAGAGAGGCAATCACTTACCTCTCTTACTCTTAATGTAGTGAAGAATATCCCACTTTTTCCAATATCTACTATGCCCACGCTTCTTGCATTCTCCGTTAGGAATGTCGCCTCTCGCTACCATCCTGTTTAGAGTTGCGTCAGAAACGTGTAACTTCTCCTTTACCTCCTCGGTGCTCATCATCGGGTTGAGCATATCAGGGATGATGTCGCACAATTTATCCAAATCATCATCGCTCATTCCGCAAGCGGTGATGACCTCACCATTACGCTGCTGTTCGTCAGCCTTAAAGCAAGCGTCACTCAACGACTTCAAAGCAGTGCCAAGTAACTTATAACTTAGAATCTTTCCCATATTATGCGCAGATTTTACGTCCTAAATTTGTTTTACTGATAAACAAATCCACAAAAGAGTACAGATAGAATATTGCCGTTACCACCATGACGGTGAAGCATGAATCTATCATATCTTGAGTTGTGTACCAGCTCCATTCCACGATATGAGCAGCGTTTATGCCGAAGAAATAATAGAAGGGAATGCGGTATCTCCAACATAAGAAAAAGAATCGGCTCGCTAATATCAAAACCATTGGTAAAATATACACCATGAAATAGATATAGAGATAGCAAGGTGTATTTTCTGCGTATGGGACAAACATGTCTCGTGGATGCTGAGAGAAATCCCACATTCCGTAAGCGTGAAAACACATAAGCGTAATTGGAACGTACTTGCAGAACCATCTGAAGAACTTCAATATCCTTCTGCTATACCGATTTCCGTGTTTCATCAGCAAGGACATCAGTTCAGTAACATCTATATCCTTTATCAACCGTTGGACTTCTTGTTCTTGTTCTTGTGTCATGAAAAACCTCCTTTTGTCTATAGTTAATTGTTCTTGACAAAACTACAATTTTTTGCTCAAATCAATTCATTTTGAGCAAAATTTTAAAGTTAATCTTTGTTAAAGTAACAATCTGTAAGCAAATTCTTCGTATATCAGTGTTTGATGAGCCCTATATCCTTATATTCCTTTTTTGCGTCGTAACAAGGACACCATTTCTTCCATTTTCTTGGGTCGCTACCCCAAATATCCCTGTGCCCCATGATGGTTGCGTGAGGGTATTGACGATGCAACTCTTTCAAGAGGTTTCTCAGTGATACCTTCTGTGCTTCCGTTCTGTTGTCGATAGGCTTACCTTTGCTATCAATGCCGCCCACGTATGCAATATTGATAGCAGTAGAGTTGTAGCCCTGCACGCCGTTACTAACCTTGCTGATGTCTAACAACTGATGTATAACACCATCTTCCGTTACCACCTTGTGATAGCCTGGATTTCTCCAACCCTTCGCCTTAAACTCTGCCAAAAGTTCCTTGACTCCCCATTTTTGCGAAGAAGCAGTACAATGAACGAAAATTCTTTTTATCTGTCTCATAATAATGAATCTAAAATTAAGTAATTAATAATACTACCGAGTAAGATTACTACGGAATATCTCACAATATCTTCCCACTCAAACCTTCCTAATCGACTAAAGCCTTATGTTTTTATAAGGAAGTGGGGTAAAATCTGGTGGAAGGTTAATGAGTAAAAGAGAAGGGTGAGTTTAAACGCTTCACCCTTCTTCTTTATCTGTATATGGTTTACTCCCCATACTTTGGTTCCCTCATGTACTACCTTAAACTTCTAATTATCTGTATTTTCTACAGAATATAAGCCGTTATTAAAAGTAGCACTCCAAACACGTTTGGTAGGCTTTTCTCCATTATAAGATACCTCTTTATTAACTGTCCAAATCTTTAATATTCCATTCCTTTTACCAGCAGTAACCAAACCATCAAATAAATTCTTACAGTCTCCATAAACCCCAGTGTTACTTACATTAAGCGAAGTAAGGTTAACCAAGCTATTCAATGATGCAATGTCACCACTTACACTAGAGTTATTTACACTAAGCGAAGTAAGGTTAACCAAGCTATTCAATGATGCAATGTCACCACTTACACTAGAGTTATTTACACTAAGCGAAGTAAGGTTAACCAAGCTATTCAATGATGCAATGTCACCACTTACACTAGAGTTATTTACACTAAGCGAAGTAAGGTTCTTACAATATAAAAAATCAGAAATATCAATCTCCATATCTTTATAGTTTCTGATTAGTATTCGACCTATATCATATTTTTGTGATATGGTGTAATAACCATCCTCTAAAGACTTAAAATATCTATTTGAATCCTGTGTTGTTTTGCGTGAGATAGACTTGCCGTTATTTACTGTTCCATTAACGTCTGTGAAATAATTCTTACCAGAAACTGTACTTGTTACTGCTTTGTCAGCAACACCATCAAACAAAAAGATATTACGAACATCGCTAGTTTTTTTTATGAGGTAGCGAAGTTCTCCAATCTTTGGCAGTGAATTATTAGTAACACTACCTTCTAATTTCATTATAAAACATTTCATATCTATATTTTTTAATTAACAATTTGAACACCAAAAATTTCCATTTTCTTAGAGTTTATATCCTTTGCGCATACAACAGAGTATCCTTCAGTCAATCCATTTACAATACCATCTTCAGATATGGAAGCATTATTTTTAGAATATTCCCATGTGTATGAATTTAATGTATTGCCAACATTGTCACATATCATCCAAATAGGATTTCTCAAAGTCGAGGTAAGTTGTAGGGATGCTCCAACGGAAACTTGTCTTACATCATAGTGGAAAGTTCTGTCATATCCTCCACCAATTCTAATCATGTCTATTTTTTTGTCATTAACATCGATTCCAATACAATCAAATGTCTGCTCATTTATATTCCCTCCTCCACCTTTTGATGGATAATCGTCAGGATTACCAAACATACTACCTTTATAATCAGAATAGAAAGCGTCACAAGCAATATCTACCCAAAGCAGTCCATCTTTAAATGTACATTCGTCCTTGTGCATGTGCCCTGATAGACACATTATTACATCAGGTGCATTACTAAAATCATAATGTGTGCTATTTATATCAATTTCTTTTTTCTCTGCGATGGCTGTAAGAAATTTGACAGTAGTTGGGTACCATTCTTTTTCAGGAGTGATAGGTGGAACGTGCATCATGAAGACCAATTTGTAATTTGATGGAGTATCTTTTACGATTTTTGCCACCCAATCTTTTTGTGTCTTTCCAAAAGTAAAAAGCACACCCCATGGATTTTCACCAGCTGAGGCAGAATCCGTTGTATTGAGTATGATATAGCGTATTTTTTGCCCTTTGTTATCTATATAATAATAGAGGGCATCAGCTACATCTTCGTTGGTAAATACTTCTGGGTAGGCAGTCATTCTTTCACAAAATACATTCCTGGAAAATTGCATGGGGAAAGTATATCCAGTATTTTCCTCTCTACTAGTACGAATAGTAAAGTCATGGTTCCCCTCTATGCAATAAAGTTTTCCGAAAGGAGATATTTTGTTGTAAAAGAGTTTCTTAAATAAATGTGCCATATCTAATAAATCCTGCTTCGAACCATAAGCAACAGGAATGTCACCTCCGCTAAAAACTTTATTGATATTTGAGTATTTTAATATATATCTAATCAGCGAAGGGGATTTTTTATGATTGTTTGATAGATGCAAGTCGGTTATAAAAATGAAAGAATCATTATATGACTTATAATTAAAGAACAAATCATCCATTTCTTTTATCCTATTATCAAGATATTCTTTGTAATAAGATGGTATTTCTTTACTTTCATCCTTTAATATATCGACATCTGTTCTTAAATTAAGAACAGACTTCTGTAAGGATTCAATAATACCCTGATGTTTTGCGAGAAGTTGTTTTAGAGCTTTTACTGCATGGATTTCACCAATGATTTCTCCGTCTCTTCTGATACCAAAGAGTACATGGTTAGCAGCATCAAGCCAGACTGCGAAGAACTCTTCATTCTGCTCAACGTGATACATTTCATTGCATGGAAAATAAGGCTTTCCTGAGTCTCTGTAGATACCAAAGAGAAGTCTATCCTCAGAATCTATTACTGCAAGGATGAACTCTTCGTTCGAGATTACTCTAAAGCATTTCTTTACTTCATCTTCGATAAGTGATTTGCCTGCCTCTTTGTCAACCTTTGTATCTTGAAGATTTTTAATATCTTTTCCAAACTTAGTATTGAGACTATTAAGATTTCCAAGAATGCTTGTAAGGGTCTGCATATTATCAATCTCAGCAAAGAACTTCTTCAACTCATTCATAGTATCAATGACATTGGTTGTGTCCTCATCACCCATGATGGTTGCTACTTTCTCTGCAAGAAGAGTTACTTGTGATTGCAATCTGTCCTCTACTGCACTTGTTTTGCCAAATACAGGAGTACCATCCCACTGAATACCGAAGAGAAGTTTGTCATTTGCATCAACCTTTGCAAAGATAAATTCCTCGTTCTGAATATAGCGGAAAGGGAGAGCAGACTGAGAGACTACCTTATCCTCTGAATCACCGAACTCTTGTGCAATATTCTCCTTGTCGAACTTCTTAGCCAATGCATCCTTGGTGGCATAGGTCGATAAATCCACCGAGTTGTTAAACTTGAAGGTCTCGCTGGTAGCAGTCCACGTACCATCAGCCTTACAGCGATAGACGGTATAGTCAGTACCGCTGCCTACGTAAGCCATCATACCCTTATCTGGGTTAGGATAAGCCGTTTTCAACTCGGTTTCTGAAGAATAGAAACCGCAGTTCATTTCCTTCGCCTCACTCAATTCCATGAGTTTCGTGACAATCAAGCCAAAATTGGTGTCGATCGTTTTTGCTACGTCACCAAACTTGCCCGTAGTAGGGGTTTTGTTTAATTTTTCCATATTATACCTGTCTATTTAATATCTGTATATAATAACCTTGAGCAGTAGTAAAGGTCAGAGAAAAAGACCAGCTATCTCCGTTCTCCATGACGATTCTATTACCGCCGTAACCCTTGTCATTTCCATAGTCCCAACTTCCGTTATTATCAACGAAGCGTCCTCCATCAGCCTCCGTATAAGGTGTATCCGCTGCGGCAAGTTGCGTGGATATGGCAAACTTTGTGGTACCAGCCGCAGCTACAACCGTGACAGGGATACAGAACTCTTCGCTCGCATCCGTAATACCCAGCTGATGCCTTGCCTCCGGTAGCGATGGGAAAAAGAAATCCATAGAATTTCCCGAAGCGTTTCGCAGCGTAAACATTGTACCAAAACTTAAATTCAATTCATTAGTGTCTCCATCTTTCGTGTAAGTCATCACGCGTCCATGCTGGATAACACCTCCATAAACCTGAAGTCCACCTATCAGCCTTAATGCGATATTACGATTTTGCACGTTTTCGGACACTATGATAGCAGCGGGTTTGTAAGCTTTCTCCTCTGTATAAGCCAACATCCTACGATATATATACATAGCCGTTGAACCGACGGAATTACTATCTTCCTTGTCGTCAGGATTGGCGTTGCCGCCGATGCCGATTTTCTGGTACGCTATAGGTCTGTTGACATACGTAATAGCCTGCGCAATCCTAATAAAATTCCATCCAATCTGTGAAATATTCTCCGTCTGAGTTGTAGTCCATTTTGAAGGGTCACCATAAAACAATGAATCCCGATTGATATAAAATCCGCCTATCTTTCCATCACCAGCTTCGATATGCCCCTTCAGTTTAGCATTGCCCTCATTATCAATCTCAAAATTCCCATTCGGAGACTTGATAGACTTCATAACTCCACCCTCGGCATAGATGATACCTCGCAGGATGATGTCGGTAAGAATGGCTCTACCGCCATGTGTGACTACGAACTTAGCGAGATTATTGAGTTCTTCGGCAGTAGGCTCGTAGTTCGGATTGTCCTTATACTTTTGGATGGTATAGATAGCCTGTTCGAGCGTACCACCACCCCAAAGGAATGGAGAATCGTCATCATTGTAGTAGCCGCTCATACCGCCAGTTTCCTTAATCATCTTCTTGTCTCGGAAGTTACCCACCTTGAACTGCTGCGACATGACTAAGCCACCATCAATGGTTGTAGAACCTTGCGTGATTGCATCAGTCAGGAACTTCAAGCTCTGAAACTCAGCCATCGACTTATCATTATCAGAGTAAGACGGAGACCAAGCAGGGGCAAGCTTGCCATAGGAAAGCATGATTTCACAGACAGTACAATTTGTACTAACCATTGAGAATACAGCGTTTGCGTCAGAGCAAGTAATATGCAACTCATATCGCTCGAAAGATGAAGTCATATCTACATCATGCGTTTCGCCACCGACACTTACCTTGACGGTCGTACCCTTGCCCTTGAAGGAAAGCACATAAGCCTTGTCTGTCAATAATGGCTGAGCAAGTTGCTGAGATAATGTTCCGCCTATCCGTACTGCCTTTCCGCTTGTAGAATCTTCGGTGTCAATCACACTTGCATTCTCCATCGTCCAATATTTCAGTTTCTCGGAGAACGTTTCCTTATCCTCAGAGATCTCAGTATCTTCGGATATATCAATACTCTCATAGTCGCCGCAAAAGGACGTATTGCGCAAGAGATTACCACTCTTGATATTCAAATCCTTCAAATCGTCCTTCTTGGCAATATCGGTGACTGGCGAGCCACCCGGCAAAGTAGAATCACTATCGAAATTCACTGTACCTTTGAATGTTGCTTTCTTATTCTTAGAGTCGTATTGGAAGAAACTCTTACCATCCTTGCTACCTATAAAGCTGTCGCCATAAATGTTACAATGGAATACACCAGTTGCCGCATCATACCCCTCATCTTTAACCAGACAACCATCAAGGGAGAATGATGATATTCCCTGATACATCTTCTGACTTGGCGCATCATCTGATGTAGATGAAAGTATAATAGCTGACTGCCTATTCGGGTCATCGCTACCTTGATAACCGAGCTGAACGATATTATCTCCAACCAAAGGTTCAGAGGTAGTTAGGGAATCCATACCTCCATTTGCTAAATTAGAAAGTACAATGTAATCCTTACCAACAGACATGACAAGTCGCCAATAATATCTCGTTTTCTTGCTTCCGTCTGCTACTATATCAAACTGCTGACATCTCGCTTGGTCGAGTGGACGAAAATAATTAAACACCTTTTCGCTTCCTTCATCGCTATCTTTTGTTTCAAAATAGCATTTAAATGAGGATGGCTCTGTATTATCTCCGTTTGCTATTACTTCTCCTTTAGAGTTAAGTCTTTCGACCTTTGAACATACCATTGCAGCAGGAGTTATCGCCAACTCGCCACCTATATGGCGAAGCTCACGGATAGTAATATCTCGGAATTGAGCAGCACGGCGGATAGTGATATAATCAAACTCAGCTATTGAAGTTCCATCTTCCTTTACTTGAATCCTTGCACCCGTCGAGTCTGTAGCGTAATCTCCGAACAAGGTATTCGTGCCATTCAGTCCAAGTTTCGTGTTTCCTTTAACTTCTACATTTCCATCTATAAACAGTTCTTTAAGGTAAGCTGCTCCATCCAAAGTAATCTTCCAAAGGGCTTCTGCACCCAACCTAATACCATGTTCAAAAGTAATCAATCCTTTTGCTACATCATCAAACAGCTTAGAAAGAAAAAACTTTCTTCCCTCAGTAGCCACCTGTCCCTTAACTTGCGCCAATGTGATTCCACCGCCACCTCCTGAACCGCCGTTTCCGTTCTCAAGAGATGTTATCTGCTGCTGGATTTTCTGGATAGTTCCAACCTCCTTATCCTCTCTAAGAGTAATCTCATAAGTAGGGATTTTGCCATCCTGCTCCTTGATATTGAGCTGGTCTATGGTAATTGTTCCGCTAACATTCAGGTCGTCATCTCTAAAATCCATCAGATCACCTGCCTTCAAAGTATCATGCAGACTTTTAATTGCTCCCGTTTCATCAGCCATGGCTGCGTCATGCTGTCTTGCCATGAAAATCTCATCCACCTTTGGCTGATAGACGTATCTTGTGTAGTCGTTCTTCTCGAGAAGAGCGATTGCGTACTTAAGAAGCTTTAGAGACGCAGCATTGACATACGAATCAGGAAGCGTGATACCAGTAAGGACGAAATGGTCGCCTTTTCTGATAGGATAGTCCTTGTATGGGAACCAAAGCTCAAGAGCATCATCCTTGATTCTCTCTATTGTGAGCCTCCATCTCCCATCAACCTTGGTTGAGGATGCTACCTTGAATGTACGACCTCCACACATACCATCTTTCATGGAGATTGAGAAATCATCGTCCTTCAAGTCGTTTATATCGAAATCGACAGCTTTACTGAGATAGATGTCAACGTTCTTGACATTTTCGTTATCATTGAATCTGCCATCATCATCAGGAGCAACACCCTCATCAATCTCATCAACACGCACACCACCGATAACCATTTCTTCAATGGTAGGGTAGATTTCGATGATTCCATTTGTCTTATCATCGGTATCGAAGAACTGCGATGCCGAATGAAGGCCTATCTGTTCGATGTTTACGGAATCAATGTATGGCCTATGCGGGTCAGTAGAGAATCTGTGTTGCTTCCCGGTAGGGTTCACATACTTCTTCTCTTCATCCGTGAGCGAATCATAGAAGTCACTCAGCGATACGTGAGGAAATCCTGGCAACATAAGCCTGTTGATAGACATATTGTTCGGGAGATTCTCTGCATATTCCTTCATGGACGAAGGAATATTTTTCTTATTGAGACCCGATGTGATATAAATCTTCGTGTTTCCTGCCTTAACCTGCGCAATGAACGCATCAAGTTTTTCCTTTGATTCCTCATCTCCGGTGTCAGTCTGTGTTCCCTTCAGCTCAGAATAGAATCTACATTTTTTAGAGTCGTATGCCTGTGTTACATAACCGGTAATCTCAGTCTTGAAATCAAATGTAACCTTAAGTACCCAACCGGAAGACTGCTCGCCAGTTTCTCCAGAAACAATATACTTTCTCGGATTCTTGAAATATGTCTCAATGTAATCAATATCAAGGTCGAGATCCACGTATGTTGTTGCATTAACCACCTTTGCGATATTCGCCACATACTTGACGCCGAGGTCCGCATAATAGTGAGAAGGAAGGTTCTTCTCTGAGCCATAAGCCCTGAGTCTCGTGATAACCTTCTGATCAGAATCTGCGTTCTGCTCAATCTCGTAAAGTCCGTTGCCACGGCCGTACTCAAACAGGTGCTCTGTCGTAACACCGGCTGTACCAACATAGACATTTCTTCCTCTTACGACGAAGTTGACATTCCACTTACTATTAACAAGAGCAAGAGCTTCCCAACACGTCATTGTGTCAGCCGTTATAGACGTCGAATCAATAACATTATCGTCCGTTCCTTCTCCATAAGCCTCATTCCATTCCTCGGCAGTACACCCTCTCTGCTCGGATCTGTCCTTGTTACGAGAGAAAATTTTCCATTTCCCAGCTCCAATCTGCTCATTAAGGTTTGCCTGTATTCTGTCAAGCAAATCATCAAGAGTTTCTACATAGAACTGGAATTTTGGCAGGGCAGTATAGTGGAGTTCGTTGTCGTTCAAAACTACATCGAGAAATTCCGCATCAGAAAGCTCATTCTGGAGAGAATTGAATTTTACGCTGTCATAGACAAATCCGTCCCCGCAGGTATTAATTCTTGCTTTTTTGTCTTTCCCGGGTTCGTAATTAAGAACGAACTTTTCATTCCTGTAAATGATATAGTCTCCCATCATAAAAACAATAGGAGTTTCATGCCTGAACGTAACTGTAAGATAACATTCACCCATCCACGCATCCGAATATTCGAGACTTCGGATGTCTATATTGTTTCCGTTGGCATCCTTAAGTATGGTGCCGTCTTTATGATATATTTTCCAAACGCCCATAATCGCTATATTAAATTTGTAACATTACCCGACGCATCTCTGAGCGGATTGATTTCCGTGACAGGATCATTAACCTTGAACTTAATCGAAAGAACAAGTAAATCCTCACTGCCAGGTTCTCTGTACAGAGTAGGAGATATGCTCTTTAGCCTTACATGCTGTCTTCCGATTTTATTGAACTCGCAGTACATTTTCATCATTCCTGACTTTCTGAGGTAGTCTAAGAAAGCCTTGCACTTATCTGTTGCACCAAAAGCGTCTCCCTTGAACAGAAACTTTATATCAGTTTCATACGACGCCATATAGAGCCCTTCTGGTCCGATATACTCATCGTCCCCATGTTCGTCATTCCACTCTCTTTTTGAAGGCTCTTTGACGGAATCACATGGTTTAAACGGGTTCTCACTAACATACATACCAAAGGCGGCGATGGAATCCTTTACTTCATTTCCATCGCCCTCCTTCTGCATGTATATCCTGAAATAATCCTTCATACCTAAAAACAACTTTTTATAATTGCAAATATACGGAAAATAGAATAAATATGCAAGAAATACACGCATAAATATGCGTTAATTGAACTTAAATTCGTATCTATCCCTGATATTGACTGTTCCGGTAGCTTTCACGACTGTTCCTCCGTATTGATAGACAAAGCACTTTGCGGTATCTTCACATTCAACATGAAGCTCTGCGCCATCTAACAGATTGACAAACACCCTGGAGAACCCCTTGACCTTCAGGTAAAGTGAAGAGTTATGTCTTACATATATCTCACCGCTATCCATCCAGTCATAGTTGATGTTTGCTACACACTCTCCATTGAGGATGACAATCTTTGGGTTTTGCAGGTCAACGTTCTCGTCAACATACACACCATGATCGTGAATGACATCACCAAAGTACTTCTTCATATCCTTTGTCGAAGGCCAGTTCTTTCCAATACAGAAGTCAATACCCTTAACAAACTTCTCGACCATCTCATGCTTGGATGAGTTGTCGTGCCACTCGGCAGTCCACTGAGCGCAAAGACCCAGTGAAACCGCCTCGTTCTTCATTCTGTCTGATAAATTTCTTTTTTCAAACATAGCTTTTACTTTTAGTTAATCCTTATACTTCTTGCGCCAGTCTCCTTAGTGATTGAGCGCATCCAGCTGTATATCTCATCAAGTCTACCGTTTCTGTACTCAGCAAGAGTAACGAGTTGATTTATAGATGTAAGCTGAGACCTTGCGATTACGCTTATCTCAGGTAGAACAGATTTAGTTAATTCCGTCAGCTGCTTGAGATTCGCATTGTCTTCTGCACAATATAATCTGATGGAATTAAGGTACGAAGCGAGAAGGCCGATTTCTTCCTCATTAATACCCTTAATCGAATTGGTCAAAGAGGAACTTCCGTTTTCTCTCAAATCAAGTCCCTTTTCCTTTAGAGCATCGAAGATACCGGTTAACTGAGGAACTACATTTTCGCCAGCTTTATATAACAGATCAGCCAGCTGGTTCATATCGGTTTCATCGAGCTTTCCTTTGTCCTTTAGGATATTAGTAAGATAATCAAGCGGTTTTTGAAGAGCAGCCTCCATGATTTTCTGTGTAACGATGTTCTTTGTCACATCCTTAACCATGTCTTTGACCTTCTCCTTGTAAGCCTCAACAGCATCCTCTCCTTTCTCCCAGGCACCTACTACTGCATCTGTAAGCTCACTCGCCCAGCTCTTAAAGTCAATAGAATATATATCCTTTAGGAAGTCCTTCGCAAAGGAATCAATCTGAAGTTCCATTTCTTTAATCTGCTGATCGTAGTCAGCAATCTTTGAATTATCCTTCTTTTTCTTCTCGTTTTCAGAATTTCGTTGGCTTTGCAACTCGTCCTTCTGAGCTTTTAATGAAGCGAGCTCTGCGTGGTATGCGCTGCCCGGTTTGGATTGGGCTTCCTTTGCGGCCTCGTATGTTTCTTTGGAATAAACACTCTTCACTAAGAAAGGAAGACTCTTTCCGATTCCTGTTTTTTTCCATGCATCGGCGAGTTCGTAATTAGAGGTAATCTTGCTGATGGTACTCTTTGTGTCCGACCTCTCCTTGTACGAGTAAATTCCGCCAAGCGCATCTTCAATGATACTCTTTACATTCTTGGTCATGTTGTCAAGTTCCTTCTGGCGTTCCTCCGAAGCCTCAATCTCTTTCTGTAGGGCCTTGTCGTGCATGGCAAACAGAGATGTAACAACACTCAACGCAGCACCGGCTGCCGCTCCATAAGGACCAAGACTTCCAAGGCCAAGAGCATTCAAGCCTCCAGATACCTGCGCTGCTGCTCCAAAAGCACCACTCGCCATATTTGTCGCCTGACCAAGAAAAGAGTCCTCCTCGCCAAGAACCTCGAATAAACTAATAACAGGAGTCAGGCAATCTTGTAAAGCCTTGAACTTGTCAGCAAGCTTCGAGACACCCTTGTTTGCATCTTCGTATGCGCCTTTTTTCTCGTTTTCAAGCTGGCCCTTTGTGTAGTTTCCTTCTTTGATACCCATTTTTTTGGCATCGCTGGAGTCCACATAGGTGGTAGTGGAAATATCCATACCCTTACGGAAACGACTACCAATAAAACTACCTATAGCATTTCCTCGCTGCATACCGCCAACGATACCATTGATAGGATTGCGGTCAATTTGCTCATCTCTCAGTTTACCAAGAGCATCCCTTAACTGCTTAACAACCTCTACGGAAAGACCAGTTGTCTTTGAGAAACCATCAATCTTCTCAATCATAGAGTTAATGGTTGAAGAAGATACCCTGTCAAGGTCGTCGAAAATGGTAACCCAGTCAGACTCCTGCTTGAACTTTTCAAACTCAAGTTTAGCAAGATTTTCGTTATGCGTCTTTTCCGCACCTTCTGTTGCTCTATCACGCATACCGGCATCTTTGATACCCTTAATGAGTTCAAGTTGCCTCTCGTATTTGCGGTTTTCATCCTCTATCTGTTGGTCGATAGTGGCATTCTTTTCGACAAGGTTAGCCAGCAGGTCGATGGTCTCTTGCTTGATACGGGCAGTTTCTTCCACCCACTCCTTGTAAATAACAGAGGCATTCTCACTTTCGCTACCGATATGCTTATTAAAGTCGCTTTCGTTCATTTTAAGAACATCGTCAGCACTGAGGCTTTGCCCTGTTCTTTCATTATGTTCTTTGACCGCCCACTTCATCTGCTCTTTCAGGTAGTCCTGATATGTTCCAGATTGCACATAGCCAAAAGCAAGCATAGAAGCGCCCTTGCTATTACCTGTCAGCTCATATATTTTCTTGTAAGTTTTGTACTGTTCTGAGATAATATTGAGCCGCTTTGACAACATATTATTGGTTTCCCTTATGCGCTCTTCCTCGATACTTCTGTTCTTGGCATGAATGTCGGCCTGTTGACTCTCCTTGTATTCCCTTCTTTTCTGGGTTGATGATGGCAAACGATTCATAAGTTCTCTGATAGAAGACCCGTAGGTCCCTGGGTCAGAAAGCTTCCATGATAATACAGAATTCTTGAACTCTTTGTCTTTCCTCATCTGTATCATAGCTCCTTCATCTCCATAAATCTTTCTGTACTTTTCAAGTTCAGAATAGAATTTCTTGTAAAGGTCGATACGCTTCCTTAAAGTTTCAAGCTCTTTGTCCTCCTGATTGACATGAGTATTCTTCTTTCCTTTCGGGATTTTGTTTGACTTTTTATATTCGCCATCAAAGTCGTAATTAAGAAGATCATGTGCTGCTTGTTTAACGGTCTGCCATTTCGTATAAAGTTCCTTGACATTCTTTGCGTTAGACTTCTTTGCTGACTTGTATTCATTTAATGCCTTTGTGATATCCTCGTTAGCTGCGTTTCTTGCAGAGTACCAGCTATTCTCTTTTCCCCATCTTTCGGCGTACGTCTTATATTGGCCAGAGATGTCGCTCATCATGAGTCCGCTATATTTGCTTGGTATTCTTTTTACAAGCTCACTCTGTAAGTTATTCAACTTATCTCCACCATCAATGACAAGTTTGATGACAGCCTGGAAGTTGGAAGCTGCGAGCATATTCTGAAGGGTACGTTCCAGTTCCGGATATTGTCGGATGAGGCCGTTCTTGGCATCATTCATCAGCTCCCTTACCTTTGCTTTTTCTGCATCGTTAAGAGGTACACTTGCCCTAATCTTCTCTCCAATCATCGGGAAAGACTTATCAATCAAAGCAATCATACTATTAGATACCTCTGACTGTAGCCATGCACTCTTATCTCCGCAGCCGAACGCCTGTAAGATAGATGTTCTGATAATATCTGCCTTGTCCTCTGGAACACCCATTGATGAGAATATACCGCTCATTGCTTGCATCGCAGCCTCACGCATACGCTCGTCTTTCCCTATATCTCCAAACTTTCTTGCAAGTTCATCTTTGAGTTTTTCAATATAGTTTCCAAACGCCTTTTCGTCAAGATATAGCGTCTTATCGCCAGATGATGCACCAGCGGCCATAGCTGCAATACGCATATCTTCTCTCTTCTTGAATGCGTCAACTACTTCTTCGGTCGTATCACTCAAATCAGAGTAGTAATATCTGCTACTAAGCTTTGAGTTAGCAATATCATTGGCTTCTTTTAGCAGCTTAATCTCTTGCTCAAGATACTTAAGACGATCAGCGTGACTTTTCTTTTCGTCTGCCGTCATCAGCATATTCTTGTAACTATAAGGGGCAAGTTCTTTCAACTTTTCCTTGTAGCTATCAATCATATTGTCAATCTCCTTTGTGTCGCCACCGGATATTGCGATGTTCACGTTGTTGTCACGGAGAAAATCTCTTATCTGCTTGTTCTTGTCGGCTATTTCGTCTTGCGTCTGCTTAATCTTTTGACTGAGTTCCTGATATTCGCTAATGGCGTGCATGACACCAAAAGTAACGGCAGTAATGATAAGGCCAGGTAAACCTCCTATAGCTGACCAGATTTCAGCTGCAAGAGTCTTAGCTCCTGTACCTATAATTCTGAATGCAGCCAAAGCCGATGCCAGGAATCCTGTCCATACATTCTTTACAGAAGACAAAGTAGAAGTAAGAGACATAGAACGCATTGTTGCCAATGTTCTCAACATTTGCATACGTATCGTCTTTTCTCCAGTTTGTCTCAGAACAATACCTCTATAAATATTGTACTGCTCTGCCGTGATTCTTCCAGACAATCTCAGCTGATTAAGCTTCTCCGTAGTTAACGCCCTTGCATTAGCCAACGCTCTCAGGTCAGCTCCAGTAATCTGGTTTTTAGTAACCAGAATCCTTTGTTCTACCTGAGAAATCTGCTGACCCATCAGGACTTTTTTCTGGATGTCGGCAGCTACACTGGCTTTGTTAGAGAGGAAATTAGAAGCTACGCCTCCTGCAAGCATCTTTTTCAGTCCATAACCAGCCAATATAGTTCCAGCAGGAAGCGCCAAAGAATGCAGAGATTGAACGAGTGTTGTAGCTCCTTCGATGGCAGTCTTGAAAAACTTACCAACGAGGCTTTCTCCGCTCGCAAACTCGGCAAGCATAATTTCCCAAGCGTCTTTCAGCTTGTTATATCGTCCGAGCAAAGTCTCACTCAGAACCTGCTGCATGTTATAGAACTGACCACCTGCATCTGTCATCTGCCAGAAGATAGACTTCACATCATCGAAGCTAACCTCTCGGTTAGATATACGAGTCTTAATCTCTGACGTAGAGACATTTCGACCCTCTTGCTTAGAGTAAAACTCTGAAAGTTTATTAAGCAGAGGAATACCTGCGTACGCAATCTGGCGAAGCTCCTTACCATCGAGCCAACCACGAGCCTGAACCTGACCGAACGCCAAAGCAATACGATCGAAGCTGACACCAAGACCGGAAGACATATCCGCAAGCCTCTTTGTCGTATCGTAGAGCTGGTCATATTCAACTCCATACGCGGCCAACTGCTTAACGTCTCGGTTCAACTCAGAGAACGTAAACGGCGAATTAAGAGCGAGTTCCTTAATCTGATTGAACATTGTATTCGCATTCTGCATATCACCAAGGATGGATTGGAGAGCAATATGCTGCTTCTCCATCTCACCACCAGTAGTGATGATGCTCATAGCGAACTGCTGAGCGCCGAACACAAGACCTCCCTGCAAGAAAAGTGACTTCAAATCCTGTACGGTTGAATTCAGTTTTCCTGCATGGCTATTGGCTCTCTCGAAACCGCGGACCAAATCAGACTGAACCTTTGCAGCTGTCTGGGCAATCTCCTGCTGACGCTTCTGTTCGAGCTCAATACCTCTTTGAACCTCTCGGTTTACTGCCTTTTGGTCTTGAAGAACTCTTGACGCCAATGTAGTATCGTGGCCGCTACCAATGTTACCAAGTTCGCCAAGAGTTGATCTCCAATAATTCCCAGAACTAAGACTATCTCGGATAGCACCAAGGTGTCTCATTATAGAAATGAGCCTTTTAATTTCATCTTCTGCCTTGCTTACATCTGCGCCGATAGAGATACCTCTGCTGTATTCTGAGCGAAGCTGGCGAACTTTATTACCGAGAGAATCGTATCGGCGTTCAGTGTTCTTCAACTCATTCTGACGCTGCTTCTCTGCTGCAATGTCTTCACGCTTCGCCTTAGCAGCATCTCTTGTAGCCTGAGCTTCCTTCTCTTTAGAAGTCTTTTCGAGATTAGAGTAATATTCAGACATTCTTTTCTGAATATCGTCCTGTCTCTGCTTCTGAGGAGTCTGGCCTATAAGGTCCTTGACATTTGCCTGGCTGACACGGAGAGTATCGTAAACGTTCTGAAGAGCTGTTATTGTACCCATCAGTTTCTCTGCTTCAGCGTTGGCTTCCTTCAAGTCCTGCTGTCCGAATGAAATGCCTTCCTTCGTACCGGTTCCGATAGCGTGCTGGTACAGGGTAATGTCCTCTCTGACCTTCCCGAGTCTTGTAAGCAAGGTATCTATCTCTGCCTTGGTATTCTTCAGACCCTGGTCGTTCTTGAAGAACGGAGATATGCCCGCCTTCTCTGCAATCTCACGCTTCTTCTCAACGAGAGCCATGTACCTCTTTATATAATCAGATTGAGCCTTTAATTCCGCATCATTGTCTTTTGCACTCAACTTAGCTGCCGCGACAAACTCCCTCTCTACTGCGATGGCCTTTCCTTTTTCTCGCCCGTATGCCTGGGTCGCAGCGGTTGCTTTTGTCATCTCTACAGCAACATCAGAAAGAAGGTTCTTCATCTGCGCAGCATCAGTGAGGATTGATTTGTTACCAGAGGCAGACTGCAATCGGGCAAGAATCTTGTCAAGCTCAGTGATACTTCCACCAAGCATGTTGGTATTATAACCCTTTAACGCACCCTCTGCCATGAGGTCTCGCATTTTGGCAAGCTTTTCAGTTACTCTTGATATATCAGCCTCAACCTTTGCAGCTCCGCCCGAAAATGCAGATAAAGGGTTTTCTTTTTTGAATTGATCGGTAATCTGCTTTACATCACGGAACGTCATTTGGAGAACCTTAGCATAGTCTTGCAAAACGTTTGCATAGTCTACGCCGCCCCCACCGCCACCTTGTGCTTTATTCTGCAATCTGAAAAGCTGATTATTGATATTTTCAAGCATCAGCTCGGCTTCCCTAAGTTTCGAGGTATCAACATTAGGATTCAGTGAGCGCAGCTCTGAAATCTTACTGCGCTCTATATTGATTCTTTGAAGCATATCGAGATAGGAGAGAGCGTTTTTAACCGCTAACTGCAAATCTTTAGCCTCATCGCTTTTATCGTTTTTCTTGAGTTTGGAAATCCTTCTGTTTATCTCATTGAGAACATCTGCGAACTCTTTGGCTTTTTCTGCTTCCTCCTTAAATCCAGACTTTTTTGTTCCGAATCCCTGGAGGGCACGAAGAAGCGCATTCGCAGCATCATCCCCGGTCTTAAGCTTGTCAATGATTTTCTGTAATTCCTTGGAGGTATTATCCTTGACACCAAGTTGGAACCACAAGTCACCTAAATTTCCACCTGCCATATCCTGAATATTTTAAAATTAGAGTTTATTGTTTAAGTAATCAGCAAGACTTATCTTCTTGCCGATGAGGCTTCCCTCATTCTTCTTTTTCTCCATCCACCTGTCGTAGAGGTCATCCATCTCCTTCTTGGTGTGCTTCTTCGGACCACCTTCCTTCTTCGTCTTAGGATAGACAACAAGAGGCTGGTCTGCAACCATGAGGTCAATCTGTGCCGATGAATAGCCCCACCAGTAGTCGTAGGCTGCGATGAAGTACTTACGCTGAAAGAGAAAACCGAACTTCTCCGCTAGTGAGAAGGCTGCTCCCCAGCTTGTTCTGCTTGGATAGCTTTTGCTTCGCTCCTCGTCATCGTCATCATCACGTCCGTCATCCCGGTCGCTAATATGGTAGCCAGTGAGAATGCGTTCGATGGAATTTTTTTTTTAGAAATATAGAGGACCCTAAGCACATCGGCTATATCAACATCCTTGATGTAGTAGAGCCAGCGCCAGTAGATCCAATACAGGAACCGAATCTTCCAGATGTTGTTGAGGAGAATACAGACGCAAATCTTGACGTTGCGCTTCCATTCGTTCTTCTCCTTCGCCCGGATATGGGAACACTTGCTCATGGTCCCCTTGCGAAGCCAGCCGAGCTTGTGCTTCTTTCCTCTGAACACGAACTCGGTAGGCTCGTCGTGCAGCACGCTGTCAAGCAACTCCTGCAAGTCCACCGAAGGCTGCTCTATTTTCTTTTCTTCTGCCATGATTGTATGCTATTAAATGAAGAAGGGCGGCACGGCTGTTGATTAGCCTGCCGCCCAACGGTTTGTTATCCTGAATCTAATTACCTAAAGAAGCCTTACACGTCACCAGTAGTTGTACCCTTGGTAAGCCAAGCGATACTGCGCTTACCTGCACCCTCGATAGAACCTGAGAACTTGAACGCAACAGGCTCAGTACCTGAGTTATCCCACTGCAAGGTAGCGTAGAGAGCGATGTTAGTGATAACCATGAGGTTCTCCTTCTCGTCGTCAACGATAACGATAGTACCCTTGATCTTGAACTTCTTAGGCTCAACAGCGATACCTGTAAAGCCGGTAGTAGCGTCGAGGGTAGCGTCACCTGTGCCCTTCAGAGTAACCTTGGTCAGCTCTGTGATAGCATCCTCACCGAACATAATTGTCAGCAAGTCCTTCGCCTTTGAAGGAACAACGAACTCTACGTTGAAGTCACCGAGCTCTGCGGTAGTTGCCCAGTCGCCTGCCAGACCGATAACCTTGTAGTGGTTGATGGTTGGGTCATCCATGGTTGCCTTCAGAGAGTCAACGGTAACTGGAAGCTCAACTTCTGGGGTGATGTCAACTGTAGCCTTGCTCAAGTCTGTGATAACCTTTGAGTAGAGCAGAGTCTTAGGACCATTGAAAATGTCCTTCATCTTGTCAATAGTTGTCATAGCCATAATCTAAAATATTTTAAATTGTTATACCTGAATACTTATTTCGTACGTAACCTTCCCTGTATGATCGTTACGGAAAAACCAGCTCCGTCGTCTGCCTGTAGAGTTATACGGGGATTGGAAACAATGAGATTTTTTGTGGAGATTGGAAATTTGTTCATAATCTCCTGGACTTTCTCGTCAACGCTAGATACATCAAATTTGTATGGATTGCTTGCCGAAGTCTTATCGCGCACATACAATTCGATTTGAGCTATAGTGGTGAAATCATTATAGGCTCCGCTTGAGTTCATCTCGTTATTGTAGATGCTAGACGGAAAGTATACCACGATGTAGCTGTTGATTTTCGTATCAACTGCCTTTGGTCGGCTCCGGGAATAAAGCTTGTCGCAAATTCCATTCATTGCATTACCGACATCGAAATATAGAGTCTTAATACTAACCATATCTTACATCGTTCTAAAGTATCTAACCAAATATTCTCTAAGAGAGGTAATCACGTCGTGACCTCTCTTTACCTCGACAAACTTAGCGTAATCTACGCCGGCAACTAGAAGCATCTGCCATGTGGCATCGTACTTTCCTTTATAGTGTTCACGATACAGCAACTCATCCTCAGCCGTAGCTGGACCGTTCTGACCACCTTCACCGTACTGACCCTTGTATGGTTTTCTTCCGCTGTCCTTGAAAGAGAACGAACTGCGATAATACTTATCGAGGTTGTATCTCTCTCCGGCAGCAAGAGTTACTCGGGTCGGCTCTGGACCAGGAGCGTAATGAATCGACTGCAAGGAGCCATTGTAATATGTACCGATGGCGGTTGACTTATACAAGTTACCCGTTACGTCATCATAGTTTCGAGACTTGTCAGCAGCCTTCATTGTCATCTCAGCTGCGTGATCCATCTTCTGCTGCATCTTTGCTACAGCCATCTGACGGATTTTCTTCTCGACCTGTAAAAACTGACCTGATAAACTTGCCATAACCTAAACCCTTGTAAAATTCCAATATACGACGGTCCTGTTATTATCCGGCTCGCAGTCCTTGACCATACCTACTTCTGTGTTGTTGCCGACAGTGGAGTAGATGGTGTCGCCGTCAAGAGGACATCTGTCAGCATCCCATTCGTCATATCTGACAGGAATCGATGCCTTCCTCTTGTTCTGGTCGACGTTCTTGTCTCCCTCTGTAGTGGTATCGGTGTAGCTGCGGCCTTCGCCATAATAGAGAATGATTTCCTTGTCCTCACCAACTGGAGCGTCATCATCGGCGAACGGGTCATCAGGGTCGGCTTTTCCGACGACCTTCCTCACGATCTTGATGATGTGAGGGTATCTTGGGTTTCTGATGTTTTCCTTTTTCATACGCCTTATTTGATAATGTGAGGGAGAGGTTCTCCCCAAGGAGAATAATTCGCCCTCTTTACTCCGTGGGAGGTCACCCGGAAGGTGGACTTCTTCTTGAGCATCGAATCAGGCTCCAGCTCCGCATAGATAGCGTTAGCCTCGGCCTTCATCTCGCTCCTGTCGTTGTCCGACATATCATAGCCACCTCCCGAATGAGTCCATCCGTTATCGGAATCGGAGGTGTTGTTCACCTTGCTCGGACCGAGAACAAACCATTTCAGCATGTCGGCATAGGCAAGTCTTACCTTGTCCTTGTCGCAGGCATTCAGGTCTGTGCCGTCTTCAAGCTCCCTGTCGTGCATGATGCCCAACAGAGCCTTCATCGGCATCTCGAACTTCACCTTATTAATAAGGTAGTCGTTCACAGTGTAAATGTTCATCTCCGAATCCATAGTCATACAATCTAGTTACGTTGAAGAATTAACCCTTCTGTGTGATGTCGATAATCCAACGGTAAGGAGAATCGAGCATAGCTGGAACAGAAGCAAGGAACAAGTCTGTCTTGAACTCCTGGTACATACCGTTCGCAGTAACCATGTTACGGAGCAGACCGAGACCGTTGTTGGTCTTCGCCCAAGCCACATCAATGAGCTTGTTGCCAAGGGCGTCAAAGATACGCTTGTCAAGGATCTCCTTATGCATGAAAAGCAAAGGCTTGCCAGCAGGACGAAGAACAACTGTTCCGTCTGCCCAACCACGAATCTCTGTAACGGTTCCGTCGAAGCGCTTGTTGTGCTCAACCTCATCGACAATCTCGATAGGAGAAAGACCATTGAGATCAACAACAGACTTCAGGAACATTGCGGCGTTCGGACCGTAGTTCTGCAATACTGCCACAAAGTTAGCGTTCGCCCAGCTCTTGTACAGCTCGGCAATCTGCTTGTTCTTCAAGAATACGTTGTTGTAGTCGTTCTTGGTCATCTGCCATACGAGAGGTACACTGCGATATTCGATGTTCTCATTGCGCCAATCCTCCTCAAACTTACGCATCTGTTCAAGTAAGTCGCAGTTTGGGTCGCTCCAGGCAAGCTTGCCTGCCTTCTTGAAGTTCTTTGCAGGAACCTTTGCGTCATACAGAGGCTCCTGGATACCGCGACCAATCTTGTCGTAGTCGATGACACCCTTAGAACTCAACTTGGCTGACATGTAGGTCATAGTCATGTCAAGAGAGTCATACAATACCTGAACCTTGTCGAGATAAGCATCAACCAGGTCTGCATCGTTGCCGAACTCATCCCGGAGAAGCTGCATCTTGTGGTAACGCTCTGTCGCAGTCTCACGGAAGCCGTCAGCAGCGAAGTCTGGGATTGAAGCGGTATACCACTCAATACCCTCGTGGTCGTTCTGATAGCCCTCGCCTAGAGGAGCACGGAGACTCATCATGGTTGCAGGGTTCAATTTGCGAAGACGAACCTTGAAGGTTGCGTCGCCATTATTAGATGTAGGGGTGAGGTTTGGATCGATGTCACCCTGTGTCAGATACCAGCCGTTGTTACAGCGCAGTACGCCGTCACGATTGATGAACTTCTGAAGGTAAGTGTTGTTACCCTTACCGGTGAAGAACTTCGCAAGCTGCTCTACACCAATATCAATTTTTGCCATAATCCTGAATCAATCTTTTTACGTTAGACAATAGGTTAAATATGCCAGAACTCTGGGTAGAGTGACTTGTTCATTGCCTTGACGGCAGGAGGAACAGGGCCCATACGGTCAAGCCACATAACGCAGTCTGGATTCAACATACAGAAGTTGACGTTTGTACGAGGCTTGTGGTACTTGTCGCCGCCGGCATCGAAATAAGGGAAGTCGTTGTCGCTCGGAGCAAAGCAGTTAGGGTTGGTCACCATAGGCAATACGGATTCGCCTGCACTTGCAGCCTCAACTAATACGTCACCTACCTTCAACGCGCCGAGAGCAGCGGAAAGAGTAACCTTCCAAACATCACCTGCGGTGTCGTCAGTCGTAGCCTCAACGGCAGAGACAGTCACTCCCTTTGCTTTTGTCTTAAAGTCCTTCTGACCGACCATGATGGTGTCGCCAGGGAACGGGATGTGAACAAAGCCGTTACGAACGATGTAGATGTCTGTGTCTGTAGCCGCAGCGGTAGCCTTTGCCACGCCGTAAGCCTTCAGAATCTTGATGGTAGCACCAGGACCGTCGTTGCCAGCTGTAAAACCAAGGTCGTGCTCAATCAAGTCACCGGCATAAATCTTAGCCGGACCCTTGAATGGGTTGACAAGCTTACCACCAATAGGCGGGTGAACGAAGGCATTCTTGATGAGTGCCTCAAGGCCGGCGAACACGTATCGGGTTCCACCGACCTTACCTTCTGTCTGAATGATGGTCGCACCGTGGTTCAGCATACCACGAGTACCCATCTGTTCCATGTAGGAAATAGAAGTGTTGTCCATAATCTTTTTACCTTTTTAAAATTGTTATCCTGAAATTACTTCTTGTCTCCACCGCCGAATCTCTTCTTCCGACGCTCGGCCACTTCTTCCATAAACTTGTCATCATCTGTGGACGTGCCTCCGCTAGACGTGCGACTGCCTTTTGCAGGAACACCGTTTTCACCGGTAGCCTCCTTGTACTCTGCGGTGTAGATTTTCTCAGCCTTAGAAACCAGATCGTCGATGTCGGCATCTTCGTCCGGAATCTCCAGCTTTGCGATTGCAGCATTGAGGAAGTAGTTCTTCATTTCAAGGTTTGCCTTGTCGAACTTATCCTTCAAACCTGCCTTTACGGACTCGATGGTTGCCTTCCTTGCAGCCTTCTTGTCTCTTTCTGCGTTATCCTTTTCGAGAGCTTCGAGTTTCTCAAGCAGCTTGGAATATTTGTCATCAGGATCGTCATCCTTGCCAGCCTCCTTGCGTTTGCGCTCCTCTTCCTCTTCCTTCTTCTTGCGTTCAGCTTCCTCCTTGCTCTTCTTTACCTCGTCAGAGATATTCTTGTGCAAGTTGCCGTTGATGCGCTTCAGACGGTTTGCTAACTTGGTAACCAACTTGGAATTTGCTTCCTCGTCATCACCGAAATCTTCCAAAACATCATCAAGTTCCTCATTGATGGTCTTTTGGCTAAGTTCTTTGAACTTGGTGGTGTCAACCTCCTTGTTCACTAATGCTAAGAGTTCCTCTCTTGTCATATCGGTTTTTGTTAAAATTGTTACCTTTAAAATGTTTCCTCCATCTTAAAAGTGTATAAATATATATTTCGTAACACAAAAATACGTATATTTATGCAATTTTCCAAATATTTTTTCATATTTTTGCATATAAATTGTATTTTTATGCAAAAAGATATATTTTCAGGATTAAAATTGGATAACGGAGAGCCTATTTACACCCAAGAGTATATCCAATCATTAAGAGATACCGACAAGAAACATCCCGACAAGCTGAAGATTATAGCTCAGCGTGGCGGCCAGGAACGTATGCTGTCTGTCGACGCTGATATTAAGATAGTTGGAGGCTCGCGAGGTGGACCACTTCTTGTCGATACTAAGGTTGTTACGCCGTTTGGCTATAGACGTATCGGTGACTTAAAGGCAGGAGACATCATCAGTGGAACTGATGGTGGAATGCAGCGTGTCGTTTATAGAAAGGATCACGGAATGCTTCCTGCATACAAACTAAAGTTTGTAGATGGTTCCGAGGTTATAGCGTCCTACGACCATCTTTGGAATGTTCGCAAGACCTGTTATCGCAGTAAGAAGAGAATACTCAATGGACTGTCCTTGTCAGACGATTATCGTGTATGGACCACACAAATGATAGTTGACCATCTCACAAAACAGAAGAATGGAGAAATTAAGAATAGTAAACTTCTTATTCCTTTATGTGAGCCTATCAAATTCACTCGTGGTGGTGGCAATCGCAAATATAAGCCAACAAGCTCGCCTTATGTAATAGGTGCAATTCTTGGAGATGGCTGTATTACTGATAATATAAAAATTGGTAGTTATGATGCAACGCTTTGTAGTGCAGACATTGAGATAATTGAAGAGTTCAAGAATGCAGGGCTCGATATGAGTAACTATGCGCAAAAAGAAAACAATGCCGCTTGCGACTACCGAATTAAGAATGAAGAACTCAAAAACGATTTAGAAGGTTTAAAACTTTACGGACACGATGCGTTCACTAAGTTTGTTCCTGACTACTATAAATTCGGAACTGTTGAAACGAGATGGGCGATTCTTCAAGGGTTAATGGATACAGATGGTACTGTTGATAAACGTGGTCATTGTGCCTTTGCTACCGTAAGCGAACAGCTTGCTAAGGATGTAAAGTTCTTGGTGAATAGCCTTGGTGGTCTTGCAACGATAAGCAAGCACGAAAATCACTATATAAAGGACGGTATTCGCATAGAAGCAAGTGACTACTATGACGTTTACATAAGAATCAATCATTCCGAAAGGATGTTTCGCCTTCCGCGGAAGAAGGAACTTTGCACCGAGTATAATGGTGGCGTAAGCGAACTTGGAAGAAGAATTGTCGATTTTGAGTACGTAGGAGAAAAGGAGTGTTGTTGTATTGCAGTGAATAATACAAACTCACTGTTTATGGTCGAGGACTTCATCGTCACACACAACTCCAAGTCCTTCTCATCCCTAATGGAAGTTCTGAAGGATATCAAAAATCCAGATTTTCATGCAACAATCCTTCGTAACGAAAAAGACGACTTACAATCCTTAGTAACAGACTCTTACAAATTGTTCTCCCAATTTGGAACTTACAATAAGTCGCAGAACGATATGACCTGGAACTTCGATAACGGAGGATGGCTCAAATTCTCGTACTACGCAGGAGCCTACCAGGACTTCAAGACACGATTTCAGGGACGTCAGTACGCATACGTCTGCATCGATGAGGGTACTCAGTGCCCATATAAGAAGTTCAAGTATCTCTTGACCAATAACCGAAACGCAGCTCACATCCGAAACCGCTTCTGGATTACCTGTAACCCTGACCCGGAATCCTGGGTACGAAAGTTCATCGACTGGTGGGTTGATGAGAATGGCTACATCATACCTGAGCGAGACGGAGTTATCCGCTACTGCTTTATGGATGGAGATACGCCGGACTCAATCTACTGGGGTAATACAAGGGAAGAGGTGTACGAACAGTGTAAGGGCATTATTGACAGCCTTTGGAAGGACAGCTACGAGGAGCTTGGGTACACAAAGCTCGAAATGTTCATCAAGTCGGCAACGTTCATCCGTGCCGATGTATCAGAGAACATCAAGCTTATCTCCACCGATGCTTCGTACATCGCTAACCTTGCCCAGCAGGACGAAGAGCAGCGTATGCGAGACCTCGAAGCCAACTGGAACTGGAAAGCAGCCGGAGATGATATGATCAAGATGGAAGACCTTGATGAAATCTACGACAATGCGGAACAAATAGGAGACGGAAAGCGTAGAGCCTCAGCCGATATTGCGTTCACCGGCGGTGATAACTTCGTGATGTGGCTTTGGGAAGGATGGCACTGCAAGGACTTGGTTGTGCTGAGGCTGGACCCTAAGACGCTTGTTTCTGTAGTTGAGGCCAAGTTGAGAGAGTGGGGTGTTGAGGAATGTAACTTCACTTACGATATGCAGGGAATCGGTCAGTACTTCAAGGGATTCTTCAAGGATGCGGTTCCATTCAACAACCAAGCCGCACCTATTGCTAGGAATCATCAGGAAGAAGAAGGAATCAAATACCTATATAAGGATTTGAAGTCTCAGTGCGCATGGTTGTTCTATAAGATGATAAAGGAGAAGCAGATTTCAATCGACTCGGCCCTGCTTGAAAGAAAGTATTCCGGAAACGGATTCGACAAGGTTCCTCTCAGACAGATTCTTCAGAAGGAGCGTAAGATGCTCAAACGTGACGAGAATAGCGATGATAGAGGATTCAAGCTATTACCTAAGAAGATTGCCAAGAAATATGTCGGACATTCGCCTGACTTCTTTGAGTCTTGGTTCTACGTAATGATATTCAGTTTAACAAAAAAGAAAAATAAAAAGGTAAAAGGATTATGGATGCTATCAAGGTAACAAATTTCAGAAAGATTCTCGTGAAGAAACCTTTCTTCGAACTCACGCCAAAGGGGTACATGACCCACGATGGCTATTACAAGAACGAGGTGTCCGACAACGAAGACCCTCAGATGCCGCAAGACACATTGTACCGAGTAGTTAAGACTCAGAAGGACTTCCTCCGTGAGTTCTATCCTACGTCGCACAAAATCTTCGACAAGAATCTTTATCCTGACATCTGGAAGAAAAATCCGGAAAACAACAAATGGTACGTCCAGGAGATTCAGAGGACCGCATTTGCTTTCCAGCAGGTTATTCTTACGAAGCACGTTCTTCATATGACCGGCAACGATATTCAGTTTGAGCTTGCCGGTGATTCTGAGATGAAGAAGCAGGAAGAGTATATCAATCTTCTTGCCAAGTTCAAGAAGGGATGGTATATGCACGACATGGAGATTCGTCACTATGAGGCAGTAAGCTCGTACATGAAGGTTGCTGAGGCTGCTGTAGTCGGATTCTTCGATAAAAACAAGAAATTCGGTACTCGTACATTGGCTTTCGATAGAGGAGACACTTTGTATCCTCAGTTCGACCCTCTTACTGGCGAACTCGTTGTGTTTGCTCGCAAGTATTACGACTTCGACGAGGAAGGCAATGAAAAGATTGAATGGGTAGAGGTATGGGACGATAAGACGTTCTACCGCTTCAAGAAGCAAGTTAACGAAGGCAAGATCAAGGAGACTATCAAGAGAATTGCCAAGATATTCGGAATTGACGACTACACTTGCGTTGAAGAGAAAGCTCACGGCTTCCCATTTATCCCTGTTGCATACGTAAGGAACGACGATGGTCCATGCTGGTCTGCCGTACAGAAGAACATTGAGGACTACGAGGAGGCATTCTCTTATCTCTGCGAGAATAACAAGGCTTATGCTTTCCCTATCATGAAGTTGAAGGGTGACGGAGACGATATTACCGTTGTCGGAGATACGGATGGTTCTGCGAAGATGATTCAGATTACCGATGTAAACGGCGATGCGGACTTCATTAACGGTACAGACGCTTCTGATGCTTTCGCAACTCAGCTCAACAAGTCGTACGACCTCATTTACGAGCTTTCATTTACAGTAAAGCCACCGGAGCTGAAGTCTGGTGACCTTCCGGGCGTTGCCATCAAGCTTCTCTATTCTCCTGCCATCGAGGTCGCAGAGAATGATGCTAAGAAGATGCATCCGTTCTTGGATCAACTTGTTCGTATCTCAAAGTATGGTATCGGAGTTGAGGAGAACTGCATGGCTACTATGACCGGTCTTCCTATTCATGCTTGGGTTGAAATCTACGTTCATCAGAACAAATCTGAAATAATTACAAACTTAGCAACGGCAGTTCAGAACAACTTCCTCTCCAAGCAGACTGCATCTGAGCGTTGTCCTGACTTCCCTGTTAACGATGAATACGACCGCATCATGCGTGAGAAGAAGGAAGAAGACCAGCAGGACCTCCTCATGGATATGCAGCGTGCGGATAACGAGACTGAGAATGCCATCGAACAAGAGAAGGCTACAGCTCAGATTAACGGATACTCAGGCTCTGTTAACACCGGCAACGGAAGGAAGCGTGGGCGCCCCAATAAATTTAATACCGATTCTAACGGCAACAGATTAGGTGAGTCACATTGGGAGGAATTCAACAAAACTCATTAATAGCCTATGGATGAGTTAAAACGTTCCGTCGATTACAGCAGGAAGCGCTTGCAGGCAATCCGAAACTGCGAGGATCATGTTGCAGACATTCTCTGGAAATCGACACAGAAGATAGTTACCGCAAGCAAGCGATACAGAGGTGCAGGCAGGCTTTCAAACGAGTCAGCCTTGCTCTCTTACGCCAAGAATGTTACTGCTGATGCAGAAGAGAGTATCAATAGCTACATCTCTGCCTACTCCAAGGCTTCATGCAAGATTCTCGGGATTGACAGCGAGAACATCGAATCGTTTCTCGTCAGCGACATCTACGGAAAGACAACATCTGAAAGAAATGCCGTCTATCTCGGAAACTTTGCTGAAGACATCGTAAGGATGATCAAGGCAGGAACATTGATGGGATATTCAGACCAGCAGCTCCTGTCTTCCATCCGCACAGGCTACAAGGACCCATACCACACATCTGTAATCACAAAAGCGAAGAGAAAGGACATTAACATCGATGTTCCTTCTTACGGAAAGGGCTATTACAGAAATGCCTATCAGAACATCGTAAGAAACGCTTCTCAGGTGATAGCCTTGGCGTGGGGCCAGGCGGAGCAGGAGTATGGACAGGAGAATAAGGCTATCGGATTTCTTGTCAAGAGAGGCAGTTCGTATCCGTGCGACATTTGCCAAAATGAGGCTGATTCGGGCATCCATTCTTTCAGAGACCCGTATCCACCGTTTCACGTTTCGTGTTGTTGTTACACTTTATTTGTATTCAAGGATAATAAAAAGAAATGATATGATAAATTCTGAATTAAATTTTACTTTAGAAGAGATTCTTCCGAAGTTCCCGAAAGACTTCCAAGAGAAGATAAGGCACTCCGTAGATCTGCTGAGAAAGGCTGAAAAGCTTGCACTGGCATACTCGCCGGACGAAGGCTTCTATCTTTCATTCAGCGCAGGGAAAGATAGCCAGTGCCTTTATCATATCGCCAAGATTGCAGGAGTGAAGTTCAAGGCTCACATGGGGCTAACGTCCGTTGATCCGCCTGAAGTAATTAAGTTTGGTCGCGAGCAGTATCCGGACGTAGATATGATAAAGCCGAAAATCAGCATCTATAATCAAGCCCGAAAGGAAGGTATGCTCCCGACAAGACTGATTCGATGGTGTTGTAGAGTCTATAAAGAAGGTATCGGTGCAGGCAACGTGGTTCTTATAGGCATCCGCCACGCTGAAAGCAGACAGCGTTCGGGTAGGAGTGAGGTCGAGATTACCAACCATAAGTACAGCGGTTCCCTTGAAGGTCTTGACGAGTTCCGAGACAAAAGGAACAGCCAGAAGCGCGGCAGGCCAACCAAGGGTGGTATCCACGAGATAAACATCACCAATGCCAGTAACGAGCGTACCGTAGGCTGCATCAGAGGCTATGAATCGCTCCTCATCTCTCCGATCATCGAGTGGACCGATGATGAGGTATGGACATTTCTGAACACCCTCGGCATTAAACATTGTAATTTATACGACGTGGGGGGGTATCATAGAATAGGATGCCTGTGCTGCCCTATGCACAACTATAAGCAGAAGCTCGCTGACTGCAAGCGATATCCGCATATCTACAATAGCTGGATTAAGGCCATCAAGGATATCCAGGCTAGCGGAAGGATGACAGACGAAGGATTGTCTCCGGAAGAGGTGTTCGATTACTGGATATACGGCAAGTCTATCAATGTATGGCGAGAACACAGCAGGCAGCAAACGTTGAACTTTTAAATATCAAGATTATGATTGAAGAAACAAAAGGATACACGTTATCCGTCGATACGTACAAGAAGGCGAAGGCTCTCAAGATGAAAGATCCTCGCTATTACATCTACGCCAGTCTACGCGGTTCTGGCATGTCCGTCCGTGACAGCTGGGCTATTGCCTTTCAAGGCTATGGATTCAACTGGCCAAAAGGAGAGCTTGAACGAGAAATGAACATACTCGAATCGCAGGAGTCTGTTCAGACAAGAATCGCAGAGGTGCAGGGTAAGAAAGCGAAGAACGAGAATAGTGATGAACTTACCCAGGAGGAATTGGCTAAGGCTACTTCCAAGGAACAAATTCTTAAAGACCTGGTATTGGCTCAGCGAAAAGCCAAGTATGGGTCACCTGAGTGGCTCAAGATAGTTGCGTCCATCGCCGACTATAACAAGATTAAGCAGGACGAGATAGATACAGAAAATAACACTGTGTTGTTCTACTTGCCTGTAGCTTATCCCAGAACGTGTTCCGACTGCCTTCTTTTTAAAAACGGTCAGGCAGACTTCCAAAAGAAGAAGAAATAGCTAAATTCGTGTTAAAGTATTTTTCTTTTACTTTAATCTCGACAAAAGCAAGTACCTTTGCAAGCAATTATGTGTTTCTCGGATTCTTATCTGTGAATCATAATTCTAAAATTGGTTTAAAGGGATGGTATCTTTACAGACGCCATCCCTCACTTTTTATGCCCCAAAAACTCCGGTAGGATATTTGTCTCCAGTGATGGACTCAAGCGCAATTCTGACCTGATCATCAAGAATAGAATCGTTAAATGTAGGAAGAGTAGCGTATGGTGGCAGTTTCTTTGTCTCTGCGGCCTCCAAAATAAACCGGAGTGCCTGTACTAAAGAAGTGTGGTCCTGAACGATCTCAAGCAATTTATCACTCATGCTGACCTCCTTCCTTCTTAATTTGCTCTGCCATACCAAGGAGAGATTCTGCGTGCTTGTCGCGGTTGATGACTTCCTGGACAGCCTCATCACTCTCCTTGCGAAGCTGCTCTTCTGTCTTACCCTTGTCGGAAGCAGCGTTTCTTCTCGCAGCCTCACGAGCAATGTATTCGTCACGGAGCTTCAACTTACCTGCTGTGTATTCCGCATCGCCAGGCAACGATGTATCCGCATACATAAGCTGGGCAAATGCCTCGATGATGTTTTCTTCAGTCTTGGAGAACTCATAGTGATCTCCTACGAAAGCATAAACACATTCATCGAGTGCAGCGTACATGGATGTGCCGACAGAGAATTCAACTCCCCACGTACCAGCGATGTCAGAAATCTTAATGAAAGGCAGCGAGCCTCTCTGTAAATGCTTCTTGATCTCAGCAGGAATATCCTCTCTGAGTGAAGCAACTTCTTTCTTTGACAAGCTCTTACTGAACTTCAGTACAGTGAAGTGTCTTGTCTTGATAGTCTTTCCAAATGGTAATGCCATGATAACAATATTTTAAAGTTCAACTTTTATTTCCTTATACTCGAAATCTGTGCAAGCATAATCATCTCCCGAAACGTCTCTACCGAAGCGTTCTTCTTTACACTCCCCACCGTTGTCAAAGAAGAAGCAGTCCTTGCAAGTGTAATCAGTCTGTTCCATGTTCTAATAATTTTATCTCGTCCTGGATATAGAACACCGCCTTACGCAAGTCCTCTATGCGTTTCTCGGTCTTTGTTTTGTTGCCATCCACCTTATCCTTGCGCAGGAGATACTTGATAGCATTCCCTGTATTAAAGTCAAGGTGCCTGCAAATATCCAGTGGCTCAACACCGCACAAATCCCTCAACCACGCATAATTGGATGGATGAGACACTTGTTCTACAGTACCACAATTTATTCTCTCCAATTCTGAGTAGTATGCAAATGTTCCGTACTCCTCGATTCCCGACAGAGAAATCATTACCGTCCTATCTTTAGGCGCATTTAAACAATAACAATCCGCATAAAGTGGATTCTCTCTTGTTTCCGAAATATTGTGAATTATAAATTTCGCAGTTGCGGTTCTCTCTTTCGGAACGAAATTTCTTATAAGACTCCTCTCGTTGGAGTCTATCTTACATATCTGGTAATCAAAAACCAGCCCAACCTTAATATCTTCTTTCTTAATCATAAGCTAACAATTTTTAAATCATAAACACTCTTGCCATCTTTTATAAGCATCTTCCTCACTCAAAGCCATTGCATCATCAAATGATATTGTTTTATCAAGAGAAAAGAGGTTTACATTATGACGACCTTGTATCTCCAAATCTCTATTCAAGTAATGCTCGTAGCCTATCTTTGCAGCCTCCACCGCATTATCAGCTTGAAAGAAAAATGAATCATACTCCTCATAGTAAGAAGAAGTATTATAAACACAGCACATAACACCCCTTGAACATAATTCTTTGGTTTTCTTTGATGTGCCAATTTCGTTTACCTCAATACGAGTAATGGTATCTGCCTTATCTGTACTTCTCCATCTGTTCTTTTCAACCTTATAACAATAATTTCTCATAAGCTATTTCTCCTTATCTTTTAGTTCAACGAAATCCCCAATACCCAAACGAGCCTTGTTGATACAATCACATATCCAACCCATAAGGTATGCCTGGTGTTCATTGTAGGCACCCCTGAACCTCTCAAGGTCACAGGCGTCATTCATTGACGACAGAACATGAAATGCCTCATGACTGACATTTCTCATAGTCATGTCTTTCTTCTTTGGGAAGACTACAAGGTTCCCTATGTAGTTACCAGCCTTGCACATACATTCATCGTACACCATGCCTCCATAATTACCTTCTTTCATAGGGGTGGAGTTGTGAACAAGGGGCTTCTCTTCCAAGTCGGTAAAGCATTTGTCAATCTCGTCCTCACTTGTGTCGTACATTACCCACAACCTCCTTGGGTAAATCCCGCTGTTGTATTCGTAATATCCCTTCTTCTTCATATTCTCAACTATTTCTGTTTTGATACAATCTCGATAGCAGACAATAATGTCTTTTCGGTGATACCTTTTCCACTACCAACACCATCTTTCTCTATTCTTTCAAGAGATTTCTCAATAGAGCAAAAATCATCCTGAGAATTATTTATAAAGCCATTAAGTTCATCACTTACACTGCTGATACCATCGTTGGCTTTTTTAACAATAGCATCAAGACGATCGAAACGCTTGTCTATATAATCCTTCAACCTTTCTTCGTGCTCTATAATAGTTGCAGAGCTTGAGATTTTCCCGTTCCCCCAGTAATTATCTACGCATGCGTAATAATCACCTTTTCCATCGCAGTAGTGTTTTTTGCCAGCTACGACTCTTAACGCAACGAAAATTTCTCCATCCATTACCGCATACACTCCTTCTCCAAATGGATATAGTTCGGCTTTTTCTGCATCCTCCCTACTTTCGTTTTCTTTGTATGCGACCTTTCCTAAAACGCTAACTCTAATTTCCATATCTCAACTATTTATGTTTTAAAATATTACCACAAGCTAAGTTAGTTTTAAAAAGGAAATCTCTTGCAGGAATAACGATAGCTCCATCATCCCGAAAGCCTTCCGATTTACTTATCTGGGTATTGAATGGCCTCAGTATCGCATCCTGATCCTTTATCTCTACCAAAAACGGCGTTGGAGTATCATCCAATGTCTTCCACCATTTATTCTTAAATTCATGAAGAAAGCATCCGGAATCTACCGATATAACCTCGTCAATAAGAAAGAATAAAAGGCCTTCCTCAATCATGTCATACATAGACCTGATTCTTTTTTTATATTTCCAAGAGTATCTACCTTTCATAAGCTCATTGTTTATGTAATTTACCAATATGCCACTTCGAACAGACCTTGCATAAGTAAGGATTCCAGCCGAGTGCCTTTAACTTCGGATTCTGGTTCAGGAACTCCCAGGCAGCATCCTCAGTCTCATAGACAACCTTCGCCTTCCATGAATGAACCTTCTTGGTCCAATGTTCCGGGTCCGGTTTGAACGGAGGTACTTTATTAGGATTGTGATGTCTTCTCATATCTTGCCCCAGATATATCCATTTTTGTCCTCGTACTCCTCAAACTTTTTGCGTATCTGTTCAAACCAGAATACTTGAAAATCGTCATCGGAAGCCTTCCACATCTTCTTCAGCCATTCATAATTAAGGCGTTCAATGGTTTTCCTAATTCTGTCGCCGTAGAGAATTTCGAGCATAAGTTCGTCTAAGCCTTCACTGCATTCTACATCAAGAGTGAATTCGCCACTGATATTTCCATACCTGTAAGATGACATCTTATCCCCTGATTCAGCAGCCTTATCTACATACTTCTTAATAGAGCCAGATACCTCCTCTTCGTTGGAGTCCGCAGGTAGCAGCCATATTGTTGACTCTGGCGAACAAAAAGGAGAAATCTTCCAGTCGCCTTTAAAAAAAAACTCAAAATTACATTCTTCTCCCATAAGCTACAAACATTTAAATGAAACACTGTTCAACGTCCTGTTCACTGCAATCTCCCTCTCGTTACACATGGTTCTCATGCACTCCAGGGCATCCTCGCGGATAGCAATCATAATCTCCTGCATAGAAGCGGTCGCAGGGACCACATTCTTCTCGGTCTTGAGATCCGTGATACCGGAGATAATTCCCTTGATATATTCCTTGTCTATCATAGAAATCAATTTTAATGGTGGCCAGAAGCCGACCGTGGAAGGGACTCGAACCTCCTGTCTGCCCGGACTTATATCCGAAGATACGTCCCACCGCCTTGCACAAAGACCACCAGTTTTATTTTAATCATCAGGCTGAATGAATCCGTCTGAATGTTCCTCTTCACTCCTCATTTCAGAGATGAGTATCTGGTTCTTGAAGTCAGGCTCAGTAACACCGAACACCTTATAGACGATTCCCTGCTTGGCCTTCTTCTTCTCAAATCCGAGGGTTGCTCCCCACATGACCCTTCCGAATTTCTGTACCGTAGGAATATCCTCATCAGAGAGGTCGTTGTCCTTACAGAACCTGACGAAGTTATCGTAGAGCTTCTGTGCTCCGATCCACAGGAAAATCTCACCCTTCGCAGCAGCATAGGACCTCATTCCGTAAGCACGAACCCATGCCACGACAGGCTGGCTTCCGAGGAGAGATATGAGAAGCTGCATCTTGCTTCCCTCTGCCGCAGGGAACATGTACTTCCTCTTCCTGAGTTCCTGCGCTCCCCTGTAAACCCAGTTGAACACACCGCTCAGCTCCTCCTTGATAATCCTCATGGCCAAGTCCGGGTCCTGCCTTTCCTTTGGAATTGTAACGTCGAAGCTCACGTACTGTAGTCTCCTCACGAAACCGAGTGAAGCATCATCGGATAGAGGGAGATCGTTGAGATTGAAGATGAGGTAGGGGATAGAGTTGATGTCAGACACATTCTTCTGCAAGCCCCTTACAGGAACAGGCTCACCGCTCACCAGTCTTTTGAACATACCGGTATTCTTCCTTCCGAACTTCTTCGGGTCAGAATCAGACGACCAGTTGAAGATGGCATTCCTTATAGGATACCTTCCTCTCATTCCTTCATCGCCATCGGCAGTAAGCTCGGCATAGTCCATCTTGCTGATTTTCTCGGGACCGAACAGGTTACATGCGACATCGAACACGACACTCTTACCGTTTGCTCCGCTTCCTATGAGAAGGAGGCAAAGCTCTATCTTGGAATAGTGGGCATCGTTATTGTAGTTGTATGCAGCACCTCTCTGGGTAAGACCGAGGCCGAGGAACATCTGGAGTATAGTCCTTGACGTCTTGTCGGGAAGAACCTCGTGCAGGAAGTTCATCCATCTGTTGCACTTGGCATTCGGATTGAAATCATAAGGATGGTAGTATGTCACATGATACTCCGGAGAGAAAGGCATGACAACAGGTTTTGCGTTTCCGCCTATACCGAAATCGACGACACCGTTGTTGAATGCTACAATATCGAAGGTAGGTCTCAGAATATTGAAACTCTGGATGACCTTCATGAAACAGTCGTTCCTTATATTCGCCTGGAATGCAACAGGAGCAATGTACAAATCCGAAAGCAACATCTGGTAAGCCTGTTCCAGAACAATGTTGGGAACAGGTTCGTATATCCTTCCGTTGAACATATAATAATGACCGTCCTTCTCGTAGTACTTTACAGGAGTGTCCCTTGCAAGACTCCTGATGGATCTGCTGAAATCTATCTTGAGACCATTATATTTCTCAGAATTAGTCCTTCCCCAGTCACACCTGAACCTGTCAAAGCCGTACTTGGGAGACCTTGATAATTCGATCAACTGACCATGCAAAGTATCTATCGCTAAACCATTTTCCATATATATGTATCTAAATGTTCATTTTTTTAAGCTTTCGGTTGCGGATAAACCCCGATAAACACTGGGATTTGCGCAATAAATGTATATCTCAAAACGCCCTAACAATACAGGACATTATCAAGATTGATATTACAAATATAGTAAAAATATCAGTATAAATATGCACAAACCTTTATATATAGGGTATTTTTATACATTATTAACGTGCTACAAAATTCAGGATAGGTATGCACTTTTTTGGAGGTCAACACAATAATATCGAAATTTTAACGTTATGTTAAAAACGGACCGGAAAAAGAGATTGAATAAATATTCATTCTTTGGGTGAAGTAAGTTTATTTTACAAAAGAAGAAAAAATCGGAAGAAAAAATTTTTATGTGAGGTCACTATCGCCCGCGTCTGGCTGCTACAAAGGGGGTATCCCCTATCTTTGTAAAATATCCTTACAAAATAGTTTGGTTTACACTATATAAAGCTAACAAAATTTGCATATTTTTGCACATTGAAAAATTTTGACAAAGTTTGGTTTATAATTTTCGTAACCCCTTGAAAATCAACACTTTACACCCGTATTTTATTTTCTCTTTTTGTATATTTATTCATTTCTTTCTATCTCTTTTCTTTACATAATAATTGACGTAATTATTTCTTACATTCTATTATTTAACATATTAAACACAAATTAACCAAATAATAAATTATCCTTACATATTTAGTTAAAATTATATATATTTAACCGCCAGTTTGTCAGTTGTAACTATCTGAATATCAAGCACTTACGTAATTGTACTAACATTTTACTATCATGTTAAAATATTAACATTTTGTGCCATGTAGTTTTTGTAACTTACTGGTTTTCAGATAGTTAACTATGTGACACCATGGCGCGAGTGTTAAAAAGGTTAAATATTTAACATATACTGCCATAACTGAAATTATTACAAAACGTATAACACATTGATACTCAATAAGTTAGCAAATTGTTAATTGTAAAATGTTTTCAATATTAAACTGGTCGCTTGGCACATGGTTTGCTTATATATAGGTGTAGGGCTTTTCCTACAAAGGGTTTTATTTGCTACACCCCGTAAATTGTAGCGCTACACCATTTAAACGTATGAGTTATGGTAAAAAAGAGTTTTATTCAGTCTATCGCAGACAAAAGCGCAAAGGTTAACGCCTTATGCGAGTATTTGGGAACTTTACGCACAGAGTGTGTGCGAGAGTATCAGAAAGAAGAGTGTGAAAAAGACGCTATCAAAATGCACTCTTTATGGTTGCAAGTTAGCGAGTTATCGGCAAAGTTAGAAAATGAGGTGCAAAAGTACGTGCTTTCAGATAGCACCACAATAAACCAAAACTTTGAGAGTGTTCGCAATTTGGTGTTGGCAGTTGATAACAATGGCAAACACAAAAACGCTTTCGTGGCTTATTTTGATAATCACGTAAACGAGGACAAAAAAGCGCTCCCTTTGTTCTATTCTGTAAGCGAGTGTAGCGGATACGTTACAAAGTTATATAACAACTATCTCGCAACACTTGAGTACGTACGCAAGACACGCACAAAACGTGAACGTTTGGCAGATAGAAAAGCCCGTTTACTCGCTGAAATTGCAGCTATAGAAGAAGAGGAAAACGAGTAAACTATTAGATAGGTAGCTAATAACTACCTATCTTTTCCCCTACATTTTCCCCACTGACTATCTAGTAGTTAGCCAGTGGGAAATTTACACCGTACAAATTCCGTGCGGTGCGGGTCGTCGTACCCTTATTTTTCCCCACACAATTTGGTAAACCTTGTCGTGGTGTGTGGGCTTAACTCAGAGAGAGAATTTATTCTCCCTCAGGGGACTAATTGCCAAAATTCAAGAGAGCTATCCGGCAAACAAATCTGTAGTGATACAGAAAGGCGGGCGAGAAATCCCGTCGAGAGTAGCGAGAGAGCACAGAGCCACCACGATACCGAATGAGATGAGGCACGTGGAAAGAGTAAGAGCCGTAGCTGTGCAGTTGTCTGGTGAGATGACGGACGGATAAAATCATAATTCATATTCTATTCGGTGTTGTGAGCCGATCGGGAGTGGTTACCCGATAAATCCCAGTGTGTGCAATCACGATTTGCAGCGTATCAAGGCGCACACTATCCACGCTGACTGAAATCGGTTGCTTGTCATCCGTGCGAGATTTATCTCCTCAGAAACAAACGAGCTGCTGGCAGAAGCATAAAATCTGTAGGGCGTGAGCCACGTAGTTAAGACGATAAAGATAAAACGTGGTGCAACGATGCACGTCCTGGCTAACGGGGCGGGGAGAAATCTCCGCTCTACAATTACAAACCATTTAAATATTTAGAATTATGGAAAGAGAAAAAGTATTCAAGTTCTATAACAAGACAGCTGCGTCAGTATTCGATTTGGACAATATTATATCCGCTATGGAGAAAGGAAAGACAGATGCAGCTCTCAGAATGTTGAAAAATCGTACGGAAGTATTGAGAGAGCTATGTGACAATTTCCGTGCAGAAAACAATTTCTAGCCTAATCTCCCTGCTGTGTGCAGGGAACAATAACCAAATTATTAGAATTATGAGTACGATGAGAATTAAATGCCTCGATATGAAAGAGGTAGAGAGTATCATTGCAGATGCTCAGGAGATTTTAAGTCACGTAGAATTCGGATCTTTGCAGAATGGTGTGCTTACATTATTCTGTGAGATGTGAGCCTAAAAATCCGTAGCCAGTACGATAATTGTCGTGTGTGGCTACGGAACAATTACCAAAACATTTTAGAATTATGAAAGCAAGACAGATTATTTACGCAAGCACAATAATTGTGCTTGGATTTTTTCAGAGCGTGCCAGCTCTTTTGTTCCTAACAAGTACGAATATTCTTATAATTCTGCTTGGAATATTTTACGGCATTCTGCTTGGAATATTCTGGGAAAGTACGAAAATAGGGAAATGGTTCTTCCGCGAGCTGTGGCGTTCCACCCTCCGCTTGGAGAATTTCATCCTGCCTGGAGTTTGAGAGATTTAGCAAGTGCGATAATTCTGCTTGGAAAATTTCAGCCTAAAAACTGCCCGATATATTTGGGCAGTACGATAATTAAACCATTTAAACAGAAAAATTATGTTGGACAGAAAATCACAGAAGAATTTTGAGCGTGCGTTACTTCACGAAATGGAGAAGATTAAAAAGGCTGCACGACAGTGGCACAATAACAATGCCAGAGGCTACAGAGATTATCGTAGCAAGGAGGCTATTTCAAAGAGTTTCTCTGAGATTGCAGTATTGTGCATGAGCTGAAATGTGCTCGGAAAAATATCCGGGCATACTATTTACCAAAAATTATAGATTATGATACAGGAAGAATACAAGAAGAATGAAGAGTACATTTACTCTACCATCCTGCCTAAGTTGCAGGAGATCCAGAGAGATTTACTGGGAACTCCATCAAACCTCAGTATTGACGTTAGTGCGCGTAACGATAGAAATAGGTATATCTCTTCTTTTGTTTGCGTCAGGAACGATAACGGAAACATCACAGACTCTTGTTCTGCACGTTTTCTGTGGGTAGACAGCAAAGAGGAGATGGATGATGAGTATAATAAACTTGTCGAATTCATCAAAAAGTACTTAAGCTAAATTTGAGGGAGTTATTTCTCCCTCTCCTACAAACCAAAAAATATTAGATTATGAAAAGAGACATTGTAGAATTGTTGGGAGTTTTAGCAATCGCTATGACTCTCGTGGGTTGTGGGGTGTACGCACAGAGACTCGAAGACGACAGAGCGCAGATTAAAGAAGATGTGCGTAGGTTATTAAACACAATAGACGACGAGGGCGATACAGATAAGTATCTGTGTGGTCCTGACTATGTAGAAAGGTTGTGGAAATGGTCACACAACCAGTAGCCAAACTGGGCAGTACGATAATTGTGCTGCCTGCTATTAACCAAAAACAAATAGATTATGAGTAGAATTAGCAAGGCGTTTTATGTACTCGACATGGTTTCTACGTCAGGATGTATACACAAAGGAAGTGTTATATTAGGTGGAAATATCCAGTGTATTAAAAGAGGGAAAATTAAGAAGAGTTCTTTTTATTACGTGAGTTTCAAAAAATTGAGCAACCTCTTTTGCCTGATGCAGGTTAGAGATTGGGCTATGAGTCACAACATTACAGATGAGGCAGATGTGGAGTACGAGAATACTTACGGAGAGATTGTATATCTCTATGAATTGTAGCCGCAACAGGTAGGGCATTTGTCCTACCACTATTAACCAATAAATTAGAATTATGACAGACGGAGACAGAAGATTCCTTGCCAGGCTCGTAGCGAGTCACAAGGCGGTAATAAGTGAAGAGTGCGCAAGAAAGAAGCTCGACAAGAGTGAGTACTATAGAAGAGCAGCGAGAGCTGACAGGAAAGCCCAGAATATAGAGTTTTCTCGTCGCCCTCGCAGGTTTTAAGCCAAACATTCTGTGCGGTGTATCTGCACAGAAACCATGTTAAACTACAAAAAATTGAATTATGGAGAAAATGACACAGAAGGAGTTGAAGAGACTCGTAAAAGTAGGAGCTGCTAAAGATGTAACAAACAGCTCAAGTCGCAAAGATATCCCGGAAGGCTATCGCCAGGTAGGCTACTCTTCAGGAATATACGGATGCAATGGAATGCTGCTTCGTGGCGAGAGCGGACAGCTGTATGCTGTCTGCGCAAGAACTACGGCAATCTGGATTTTTTAGTCAAAATAACGGGTAAGCGTATGGTGTGTTTGCCCGTTTCTATTATCAACCAAAACACAGAATTATGAATATACAGAAAGTATGGGATGCGTTTATCAAGGAAAATGATAATCCATCATTCGTTAAGATGGCAAATGCCGTAGTAGAGCAGCTTGGTGGTGTCGATGAGGATACGATATTAAACTCGCTCGACAGTTGTAGAAATGCAAATGGCGGGTACACAGGATTCTGTTATCCTTCTCAGACCTGCAAGTTCTGGAATGAGAACAAGGATGCCATCATGGAGAATATGCACGAGCTTGCCGATGATTTAGGCGAAGACCTTATCACAATGATTAAGGGATTCGGCAATTTCAAGGATGACAAGGATGTAACCTACGATTCTATCGGCAAGGCTCTGTATGCTCCTTTTGATGAGAACGAGAGCCGCTATATCTACGACACATTTGCCAAGTATGCACTGGAAGAGGTTGCAAACAGATTCCAGGACTGGTGGTACGATCAGGACGAAAGCGATTTCGATGATTAGCCAAACCAATCCTCACTCTCACGGGTGGGGATTTCTATTAACCAAAATATTTAGATTATGAGTGATTTAGAGAAAATCCTGAACGACGATTTGCTGAAATGTGAAATCGTGGAATCAGTAGAGAATTCGGTAAGGCGTGTTGACCTCGTTAAGTGGACACACGATGGTACATTCTCTATTGCAGAAGCACACAAGGATACTGGAAAACTTGAAGTAACGGACATTCCTGAAACAGACGAAATTAAAGTATATGGCTATTTCTTTAAGAACTATGCCGATATTGCTATGTGTGGCTAAAACTCCCCACGATAATGTGGGGAACAATTACAAACCATTTAAATAACAGAATTATGGCAAAGAAAGTTTATGCTCTCTATCGCACAGACAACTGGCATACATACCAAAGCCGCGAATTACTTGTTGTAGCAGGTAGTATAAGAAGGTGTTGCAAGGTAGCCAAGGACGACGGAGCAACAAAAGAGCAGATTGAGGATTTGCGTGGTTACCACCATCAATCCCAGTGTACCAACTACACCAATAACCAAAACAAGAAGAATTATGAATGAAGACAGAATCCTAAGCATGTTCTTTGAGAAAGCCAGATGGCAGTATGCTATCGAGAAAGGCTTGTTCAAGGACATGAACAAAGCAGTAATGTATCAGATGACAACACCGGAGGCTCGTCTGGCTATGTATCAGAGGATCAAGAGCGGCAATTACAAGATAATGCCGCCCCATACAGCCAAGATTCCGAAAGACAACGGAGATTTCCGTACGGTCTATGTGAATGAACCTGTAGACAGAATCCTCCTGAGCATAGCAAACGACCTCTTGTTCGAGCTGATGCCAGAGATGGTGCATCCACGCTGCATGTCATATCAGAAAGGTATCGGCTGCGGTCGTGTGGTGCAAGATGTGTCTCGGAAGATATGCTCTGCAAACGGGAATGTCATCGGTTGGAAATCCGACTTATCCAAGTATTTTGATTCAGTGCCCATCGAGTTCATCGACTGGGCGTTCGACAAGGTTGAGGAAAAGCACGGAAAATCTGCGCTGATAGATATCATCCGTGACTACTATCACACAGACCTGTATTTCGACACCGATGGCAATCTTACCAGTAGCTACCAGTCTCTTAAGCAGGGATGCTCTGTTGCAGCGTGGCTTGCCGATGTAGTCCTGTACCATATAGATGAGCAGTTGTCTGGTCTTGACGGATATTACATCCGTTACTCTGACGACACGCTGTTTATCGGTAAGGACTACGAGAAGGCAATGACTATCATGCAGGATGAACTGATGAAGATGCAGATGAAGCTCAACCCGAAGAAGGTTGAGTATCTTGACGCTAATCACTGGTTCAAGTTCTTGGGATATTCCATTAAGGGTCACGACATATCTCTGTCGTCCACACGTATCAAGACCTTTCAGAAGGAGATTGAGAAAAGGACGATAAAGAAGCGTGATACTACGATGACGAAAGCCATCAATGCAGTAAACAGGTATCTCTACAAGGGGTACTGCGATTTCTCCTGGGCTACTCAGGTTCTTCCGGTCATAAACGTGAAAGAGGACATCAACAAGCTCAACACCTTCGTCATGGACTGCATCCGTGCGGTCAAGACGAATAAGAGAAAGGTTGGTGGTCTCGGATACGTGAAGACTCAGGCTGTCGGTTGTATAGACCGAGGCCGCGGAAGAAACGTGAAAGCAAACAGGGGTAAGACAGAGAGCGAAATCAAGGGGTATCTATCAATCGGCTGTGCTCAGAATGCCTTGCGAACGAGCAGGGCGGCGTACAACACATTGGTGAATACTCTGTAGATGTAGCTTCCAGCGCAGGAACTGTTGGAATGAAGATGTAACTTAAACATCCGGTCTCGACGATCGTAGGACCTATCTCAGAATCCGAGATGGTCCTATGATCCTCTCCACCAGGATATTATCAAGCTAATATAGCTATGCGCAGTATCTTCTGACCGACAGACTCTGTGTATCCGAACACACGGACGTGGGAGAAGGACGGATTATTTATGTCACGCCTCTATGATTACCTCAGTCTGGGCCCTTTCGCCCAAGTGATACTTGAGTCCAAAGGGACCACACTGAAGATACACAAGGCGTGTCTAATCAAATGAGTACAGAAATGTGCCAGTCCGTATGACTCTCACAGGTGGCGCACACCACCAATCCCTGACGGATGACAATGTTTATACCACAGGTTCTCTTAACCAGAACTCTGGATCCTGGCAACCTTCATAAATTATGTATGAGCGGTTACCTGGATCCTGAATTCTGGCGAATCCTGTGCTGAAATCAGAATCATAAAGTATTGTGCCGAGCCATCGGTCAGGGAATTACCTTAGCACGAGGGTAGTCTTCAAAGGAGAGTGAATTTATGAGTGTCTGTTTCCATGCCGCCGGCTTCTACTGGAAGAACTTCCAGCGCCATCCGGCGGCTTACAACAGCCCTCGAATCAAGCTGTTACAGCTACGTGCCACGCTCTCAGATGAAGACAACGTTATTGCCAAACGAGGTACACGAGGAGGCTGTAATTTACCAACCAGCTTGCAAATAACGCGGGTTAATCCTTAGGTTAAATATTAACCCGCGTAATCCATCTGGTTCGTATCAGTTGATTATAGGAAAGCAACAGGCATATGAGTGTACCTGCAAACAACCAAAAAGTGAATTGCATCACGACTTATCAAGAGTATGAGGTTTAATATCCCGTAAGTGGAATGATGCCGTCGATGTCTATCGGTATCGACGGCATCTTTCACTTACAGGACCGAATCGCAAGTATATATCCATGCAACATAATACATGAGATAGGTCATTCGTATTGCAGCGATGTCTGGCAAGAGCTGGGTGTTTATGCTACATCCCTCAATTTGAGATGACTGCTCCATGGTACTAAAGTACCATGGAGCAGTCATCTCATTCTGAGTGATGTATCTAATCATAAACTTAAAGCAATGCAACGTATCAGCATGAGTCAGAATAGGTTATTGTGAGCCGAATAGTACGCAAGAAGGAAGGATTTAGAAAACAGTCCGTATCTTCCTGAGTATCCAGGATAATATCACTGGATACTCAGGATTCACTCGACTGTTTACATCGAGCGCATACAGCAACACAACGTATCCTTTGAGCGTACTGCTACAAACCAAACATTTAGAATTATGAACAGTAAATTACTAAAGAAGCTTGAGGAAATCAAGAAAGAGTATAAGACATCAGAAGTTTGTATGGGCGAGATGCTTGATTCAGTAAGTGCAGACGGATTGTCTATCGAGGATGCTCACTGGTTGTATATGCGTGCAATGGAGTGGGCGAACGGAGATAAGTTCTATATCCACATCGGAGAAGATGAAGATGTACTGAGTAAAGATGAACTCGAAGAAGCCAATCTGATAGTGCTGGAATAAGCACTATCTCTATAAACCAACATTTTAGAATTATGATATACGACAAAATTATCAATGCAGTTATTGATGGTGCGAAGTTCACCGTCAACTTCCAGAAGAGAACTTGCAGAGTGAACGGAAAGATTATCGTGAACGATATGCAGTATAATGGCTGCCTTGGCACATATCCTTCCACAGAGGAGGAGATAATGAGCAAGATAGAACAACTGTATCAGGAGTATAAGCATTCAGTGCCATCAGAACGCTCTGAATCACATCGCCGATACTACTTCAAGGCTTTGCCTGAGAAAGAGCTCTCAGACGAAGATATGATGTATGGAGAGCGACGTGAGGTAGCGAGATGCAGACTGGAGTTATACGTCCTGTTCTGCATAATTCTTGGACGCCTTACATGGAATCCGTCATGGGGTACATGGTTCTGGTGCTCCGAGAAAGACAAGGATCTGGTCATTCTGAAAGACTGGATTGAGCCAAACAAGGGTGGGGCATGAGCCTCATCCACAAGAGTTAAATAAATTTTTATAAACCAATAAATTATTAGAATTATGAAGCAGATTGTAACAATCACAGGTGAGAATCTTAAGGTAGTAGCTAACAACGTAGAAAGCGCAGCAGCTGAGAAGAAGACCAAGGCACAGATGCGTCTTGAAGCTCTGAAGGCAGCAGGTGTTGATGTAAGCAAGTACTTTCCTCTCGGTGACGACCAGCTTGTCAAGATCGAGAATGGCGCAGCAGTCCCTGTTAGCATGGACGATGCAACTATCGACGCAGTAGGCAAGAAGATTGTCGAGGGCGGCTATGTAAACAACTGGAAGCTGTTCCGTCGTTGGGTAATGAGCCAGATGTTCCACATGCTAAGAGAAATGGAGACAGGAAGAGATACTTTCAATGAAATCCTCCAGCGCAAGGGCTATGAGTATCAGTGGGATGTGATTGAGCGAGAAATGTACGCTCAGATGAAGATGATCAAGCACGGAGACACAGAAAATGCAGGAAACAGAAACTTCTGGTTCAATGGTATGCTGATTTGCGAGATTGCTGAGGACTACATCAAGAAGCTAAGATTATACATCGAGAACAACCTTATCTACAAGAACAAGTATGACAACAAAAAGTCTTACAAGCACACCTGCAAGGGAATGCCTTACATTCGTCTGATGAATAAGGATATCTTTGTAGCTGACTTGGAGAAGAAGGTGTATGCTCCTCTTAAGGAACTTGCTACAGAGATGTACGCAAAGGATACCTACGAGGATGTCTATAAGGCTGTCAAGAAGTTCAACAAGATTCGCAAGCATCTGGCTTGGAATACCAAGCAGTCAGACTTGTTCATCAGTGCCTATAAGGGTTCTGGCGCTTACTACACAATGCGCAACCTCATCATGTTCCACGGAGCAAGATTCAAGAATGGCGGCAGAAAGCTGTCTGACACCAAGTCCCTTGAAAAACTCGACAAGCTTGCTCTTGAGTACAGTAACGAGGGTTGGAGAATGCTCGGTGTGCTCAAGCAGCTTATCAAGGACAACGGTATCAGTGTCCAGGGTAAGATTGATGAGTGGAAGAAGAAGTAATCACCTCTGAAAACAAAGGTTCGCTACCTGTTATTGCAGCGGCCCGGCAAACTTAACGATAGCTTCTGCAATGAAGGTGACGCCTCGGTGTGACAACCGGATGCGTCACCTTCATGCTAAAGCTCTCCTGATCGAACTTCTAAAGCAAAGCGCCAAGCTGGGGACTGTAATAGCCAAAAAGTCGGTTACTGATTCAGTAGCCGATTCTATGTTAAACTAAAAAATTGAGAATTATGAGGAAGAATAAAACTTATGAGCAGCAAATGAAATTCTACAACCAGGACAATCGTTACGAGAGCTTGGGAGAAATGTTCATCTACTGGCTTAATTGTGACTGTATACCAGCCGCTGTAATACAGAACACCTTTAGAGAAGGCACGAAGGAATGCAAGGAATACATTATAGAGGACCTCTATCATCTTTGTGACAAGAAGCAACTTTATAGGTTTATCAGAATCCTTTACTTTGGAAAGAAATAAGCCAAACAGGTCAGCTAATATCGGCTGACCACTTTTATCATAACTAAATTTGTTTAAATGGTTCAAGCCGGCCTGTCGTGAGATACGCCGGTCTTTGTATCACTATGTTAAACCAATAAAAATAAGAGAATATGACAAAGAAAGAGATTCAAGAGTTAAAGGATATTGTGATGAATGCCAAGGCTAAAGAGGTGAATACAGGCTACTCATATTCAAGTGGCATCGAGTTTACGTATGCCATGGGTAATTTTACTGCGACATTTTTCGTTCGTCTTCACGACGAGGATTCTGCAAGAAAGGTATTTCTGGAAATGCTGCTGAAGAGAGCAAGAGCATCTGAGCCTAAAAAGAATATCCCAAAGAAGGAGCTTGACAGAAAATCAACAGATTCACAGAACCATCTACTATGGTGGAAGGATAACATCTCCAAGATGGACGATGTGGCTCGTGTTGAGAAAAAACGAAAAGAGTTCGATAAAAAATGGGGAAGAATGAAGTTTGCAGATATGACCGATCTCCAATGCAAAGAAAGAAAGTCAGAACATAAGCTTATAACGAGAGAAGAGGATAGACTGGGAATTGGAAACCTTAATATCCATCTGCTTATGTATGTAAGACAGGAAATCCCAAAGTCGTGGATTCGAGCCTAACAACATGGGGAGTTTTCTCCCTATGTACTATGTCTAACCAAATAAAAAATAGAATTATGACAACAGTAAGAAGAGGTACGAAAATGCTCAAAGCTTCTGACATCATGAAGAGAAAGGGTATTGTTCAGAAACAGATGGACATGAACAAGTTTAACGAGGTTGTAGAGAATTTCTTTATGACCCACGAACCAAAGGAAACAATTCTCCTCACTCCGAAGAGATTCATAGAGATGGACAACCCGCCAGAGGGAGACTTCATCGACTATCTCGACGTTAGCGTATGGGAGAAGAAGTGTGACGACCCGGATGATCCATTCGATTTTATTGATTATCAGTGCATGAAGAAAAGCGGTATGATTCGTCCTACCCTTATGGTGAATGAGCCGTTCATCGGTAATGCTGCCGGGTGGCTGAGAGATTTTTGCGGATTCACTGTGAAGAGCAGAACACGAAAGAAAAAGAAGGAATACATCGTGTCTCTGCCGGTGTAAACCAAAAAGGCGTGGAACATCATAGTTTCACGCTCCTATTATTAACCAATTAAATAGAATGATTATGAATGTACGTGATTTAACAAGAGACCAGAAGATTGAGTTGAAACAGTCTATGCTTGAAGATGTATTAGGACACGAGCCATCATGGGGAGACCTTGCTGATGCGGACTCAATCGTGAGTGACGAACAGATGATAGAGAAGTATGATGGAGTGGCATTCGTCAACGATGACTTCTTCTGTTCGTTATAACAAGCCAAACAAGCCTGCCGGAAACGGTGGACATCAAGTTAAACCAAAACATTAAAGATTATGAGCAGAAAGATTAAATCAATGGGTTATATACATGACCTGTTGCACTTTGATTGTGGCTACACTGATGATGAAATTGATAAAATTGTCGAAAGTAGCCAGAGTATTTTTAATTGCACAAATTCCGAAATAATGGAAATTGCGAGCAACGTTATTAAAAGATAAAACATTAAGAATTATGGATAAGAAAGAATTGAAAGACAAGATTATCAGTATGCGAAGCTATGCGTTGATTGAGCTTGCATGTACCATCCGTGAGATTATGAAGGAGCATGGTATCCTTAGAAAAGAATTCAAACGCCCTGTACTTGGTTACAGAGAGAACTACGAGGTAACAAAGGTTGCGATAAGAGATACTTATATAGCTCTACCTGTATTCACTATCCGTTTAGTGGATGTAGATAAATCCGAGAGAAGAATCCTTGCTACTGACAGCACATGGATGGACTTCGACACACTCGCAAGAATCCTCTCAGAGCTTAACGACGAGCTTGAAGGTTAAATTAGCGTTAAAAACGGCAAAGTGTATGGTTTATGCTTATAAAATGCGTAACTTTGCCACTAATAAACCAATTTTAGAATTATGGAAGAAATACATTTAAAGACAAGAGACTGGGAGAGGTTACTGAACTACACCCAGCAGCAGAAGTACAAGCTTGCGATAAAGCAGGGATGGTTCGCCGACTATCACGGCAATGCGTGGAAGCATGACACATTCTACGGAGCGTATATATGGAAGTACCCGAAGTTCATCAAGGTTGTAAGAATGTTCGAGGAAATACTCGGACATAAGCCATTGTGGGAAGATGTTACGGACGACAATCTCAGAGACCTCTTCGAGAGGATCAACGAGAATTACGCTCCAAACTCGGCAAAAACCGTATGTGCCACCATCAAGGCAGTGATACGAGAGAACGATGCAACGAGAGAGATTCCAAGCCAGACCTTTTATAAGGTCTTGAGAGTGAAATCTGCGCCCGTACAGGCCGTTTATCTCACTGATGACGAGATAGACCGTATTATTAACTACAACCCACGAGGACGCACGAGAAGGTACGTACAGAGAATGTTTATCATGGAGTGTCTCTGTGGTGCTCGCTATAGCGACTGTCAGAGAATCACGACAGAGAACATAGACGACAGCGGCCATTTTCTCGTATATGTTACGCAAAAGACAAAGACTGAGGTCAAGGTTCCTCTCCACAAGAAGCTACGTCCATACCTTGTATGCGGTACAGGTAGTGAGCCTGGCATAGGTGAGATAAGTGAGGTTGCTTTCAACAAGGCTCTCCGTGAGATATGCAGGGACTGTGGTATTGATAGTAACGTAAAGGTCTATCGGGCAGGTAAGGAGGAATCCGGTAAGAAGTTCAAGTTCGTCTCTTCTCATACCGGAAGGCGCTCCTTTGCGACAAACCTCTCAAAGAAGGGCGTGCCATTGGAGCAGATTGCAGTGATGATGGGACATCTGTCAAACGGGAAACCGAACATACAGATGACTCAGAGATACATCGTAGGTAAGACCGAGATTGATAGTAACACACTTAAGCTCTTCGGAGTCTATGATGATTAGGCCAACATAGGGATAGCTTCAAACTATCCCTAACGATATTGTTTAACCAAAATTATTAGAATTATGTTAGAAGGATTAACGAATGAAGAGATTAACGGATTCATCAATGAGTGCCGTAAGAAGTACGAAAAGCTTTCAAAAGAGACTGTAATGAAGGCTCTGACAGGCGAAATCGGAACAAATTCAGCAATGATAGAGGAACTTGAAATACTCGATATTCACTATCATGACGAAATAAAAGAGTTTGATATTACGGCTCCAGGTCTGAACCGTCAACTCATAGAGAATTTCAAACAGGCAGAAAAAGACGGAAAGAATGTCATCTTTGAAGCACAGGATTACCTAAGGGTTCTTGGCTTATGCGAAGAAGTATTCAACAAGAAGCTGTGGATTGGCGAAGATGGCCATCCTTGCGACGAAAACGGAAACAGACTTTCTGCCGACGGAAAACATAGCGTGTTTGAAGTTATCAAATGCGGAAAATAAATATTAGTTTACCATGACTAATTTGTTTGAATAGTATCCTCCCTTGCTTGTGAAAGTAGAGGAGGACTTTATGCCAAAAAGCAGAGTTTCCAGCACTATTATTAACTAACAGATTAGAAATTATGAAGAAAATGATGAATGAAGATTTACCTTACGAGCAGCAGATGAAGCCGATTCTCGCAAGCTACGACAGACTTGTTTCCGAAAACCAGAAACTCAAGAACAGAGTAGCTGAACTGGAAAAGACTTTAGAGGAAGAGAGAATCAAGGCAGCTCACAAAGCTGAGGGGGAACTCAACAACCTCAGGAACTTAAACAAAAATCGAGTCAAGAAGCTTGAATGGATTCAGAAGACACTTGAAGATTATCTCGTGAGCTTAGGTATTGAGCTTCCTCGGTACAGGACGGTTTCCGGAGTCGTTAAGATGATCGTTAAGATTTAGCCCCGATTAGCCAAAACATGGAGCTTCGGCTCCTGCAATAATAACCAAGCCCTACGCAACACGGTCAAGCGGAAAGATATGAAACTACAGAATTCAACAGGAGAAATCCTAGGCAGAAGAAAAGTGTATTATGTAACCATCTATAATGGAAGCAACGAGATGGTAGCATTCCTCGGTAGTGAGCTACACTACGTCTCTTCAAGAGTTGATGCCGCCCTGTTCGATACAGAGAATGAAGCAGAGGAGTTATTGAAGAAAGCAGAATCTAACGGAATCTGCAACACGATAGACAATTTTGCCAAAATGGTAGTATCACATGATACTCAGTATCAGACCCAGGTTTGGATGTTCTAGACCATAACTAGCCGCTTATCACTTTACAGATAGGCGGCTATTTTATTAAAGGTCACCACTGAAAACACACAGAAAGTCACCCTTTTATCTTAAAAAGTGTAAATGTAAATATTCAATACTTTAATGAATAACACAAATTCCTGTTTTTACTTCAACCGAAATTCATAGCTAAATCAGCGCTTTCGAGAGTTTTGTTTTTACTTTTTACTTGAATGAGCGTATTTATGATAAAAATCCAACATTTGGCAGGTAATAAAAAACATTGTACTTTTGCAATGCAAGTGAAAAGTGTAGAGGCTGAGTAGTAAGCACGAAAGGATTCATAAACGCTATTCGGATTGGCAACCGTATGAGCGATTACATATGCCAAAAATATAACTCCGATGGACTAACCTCTACCTCTGGTCCATTGGAGTTTTTAATTTTAAATGAGGTAATGAAAAATATCAGAATAGGAATTAAGCAGGCACAGATTGCACTGAGCGATGACAATCGTTTAGTGGCATTTTGCTTTGCCCTTAAGATAAAGTTCCTGTTCCGTTCTTCAGACCTTCATTTCGGAACAACGAACCAGGCAGCGAAGGCTCTTGGTTTCAACAAGAAAGATTTTAAGCGATACCTGGATTCAGCTGTTGAGTTCGGTTATTGCCGTATAGATACGAACAGGTTCGGTGTGAGAAGAATCATAGCGAACAAGATTCACGAGAGTTACAATTATAGCTACAAGACAAGAAGAGGGGAAATAAGCAAACTCAGCCTACCGAACCTTAAGGGTCTTGTGCGCAAGGTTGTCGTGAGTAACAAGATTAATGTTATCGAAGAAGTCATCAATACGCATGGTAGAGCCATTAACGGGCACTCGATTAAAAGTGTACGCAACGCCCGTAAGATGGAAGCTCGTATGTTGAAGAAACCATTCGATGAGAAGTACACGGGAAGTTACTCAAACGCCAAGATGGCACAAGACATTAATGGTACGTTGTATCAGGCGAGAAAAGCCGTCAAGTCTCTCGTTAAGTCTGGAGCAGTACAAAAAATAATCCAATGCACGGAAGCAAACATTGATGCGTGCTTATGCACAAACAACCAGAGTTTCCGCACAGCAGATGGAACACTCATTGTCATCTCTGCAAAATACAGAAAAGGGCAACTTAGATGTGCCAACAAATACAAGACTCTCAAGAGTCAGATTTCGAAGGCAAAAAGTGGTTCTAATCAGAAGAAAATCGAGAGAAAAATGGTAGTGGGTAAAAAGTAACATATAATAATAGTAGTGGCAGAGGGGAGACTTCGAGGGAGTGAGCCTGAGCCTTTTTAGAAAGAATATTAACGTCATAAATTGTAGAGATTATGAGAAAAGATGTTGTTAGAGATACTCCATCATTGGAGGAGTTTTGTGACTACATAGAGAGAAAGGGCTATGATATTGACCCGTTTGCTCTCTATAAAGAGTTCGAGTCTAGAGACTGGACCACCGCGAAAGGCGTTCGTACTAAGTCGTGGACAGCATTGGTTGATGCTAGAAATAGTGTCGTGAGCCAAAGAAGAAAGAACGACCAGGCGGTTCTTCTCGGTATTCCAAAGCAGAGAAAGCGTGAAAGCAAGCAGAAATACCAAAGAAGGGTAGCCAATGCTAGGACAAAGGCTGTAAGAATGAACTACGACGAGTTCTTGCAGGATCCTCGATGGTTTGCATTCAGACAGTTTGTTTTTGCTGTTCGTGGGCATAAGTGTGAGGTTTGCGGTTCTACGGAGCGATTGCAGGTACACCACGTAAGCTACAAGAAGGGTTTGCTGCCATGGGAATATACCTGCAACGATGTTAAGGTACTTTGTCGTAATTGCCACGCAAGAGTTCATGGCAAGTATGAAGAATCCTAAGGTATAAAGAATTAAAGGTGAGAAAATCCCACCTTTTCAAATATAAACAAAAAACTAAATACGCAAAATTCTGCGTGTTTACATAAACAAAATATTGAAATTATGAACGAAATACAAATTTTCAAGCACCCTATGTTTGGGCAAGTTCGCGTCATCACGGATGATGCAAGTAGTGAATTATTATTTTGCGCTAACGATGTAACGCTGGCACTTGGATACACCAATGGCCGAAAGGCGGTTGCAGACCACGTAGATGCCCCCGATGTAACGAAACGTGACATGGGGGTAGTTACTGGCAAGAAAGCTGATGGAACAGATGCTTATCAGACGGTTATCACAACATTCATTAATGAAAGTGGCGTTTATTCACTTATCTTTGGTAGTAAGCAGGAACGTGCAAAGGAGTTCAAACGTTGGGTAACTAGCGAGGTTCTTCCTTCTATCCGCAAGACAGGTCAGTATAGCATCGCTCGGTCATCCTTGAACGATAAGCTGCAAGCAAACCTTACTTTTGCTGATTGGACTATTAAGACGCTCAACCTCAACGAGGCAAGCAAGATATGCTGGGCAAAGAAGATTGCCGAGAAGTTCGATATCCCTACGGATGCACTTCCTTCAGGTGTAAATGCCGGCACAGAGGCTCCTACGCTCCACGCTGCGAAAGACCTTCTTAAGGAGAACAATATTCTTCTCACCTCCGTCGCATTCAACAGAATCCTGATGATGAAGGGAGTCATCCACGAGGCTACACGTCCTAGCAGGGATAAGAATAAGCCTTGGAAGTGGAAGGTGCTCAACAAGGGATTCGAGGGCTTCGGTCAGAATATCCAGGATCCGAACTTCCAGTCTCAGACCCAGATTAAGTGGTACGACAACAAGTTCCGTGAACTTCTGAAGTTTGTGGGTATTGAGGTTCCTCAGTCGCTCGGGTTCTAAAAGGTGAGAAAAAAAAGGAAAATATTAATTAATAATTTAAATGTATACGCGTATGAAAACGAATAATACGATGATTAGGAAGTTGGGCGAGTATAAATTGCCTCAAAGAACCAAAGATGAGTACTACAATGCCACCGATTTGTTAAATCAGTGGAACGCCAAGAATCCGGACAAACAGAGAAGTTTACAAAATTTTTGGCAATCTACCCATTTGGTCGAATTTATGTCAGAAGTGGCTAAAAATGAGCTTAATTTTAATTCACTAAATTTTAGTGATTTAAAAAATGCCCTTTCAAAGACCACTAAAGGAAAGTATGGAGGTACTTGGATGAATAAATACTTATTTGTGAAATTTGCCATGTATCTCGACCCTAAGTTTGAGTATCAAGTCGTAAAATTTGTGGCAGATTTTATGATTAAGTATAGAGATTACGCAGGGGACGCATACAAGGAACTTGGTTCTGCGGTTTCAAAAATTTGCTCAAAAGAATTTATCGCAGCGGCCATGTGTAATATCTCCAAGGCATTGAACTATGTTGTTTTTGGCGAACATCAGCATGGTGCTAGAAATTTGTATGGTGATGAAGAAAAACAGAAAGAACTCGCCAAATTGGAAGAAAATCTCATCATGCTTATTAACGAAGGGTTTCTTCGCTCGTATGACCAGGTAATAGAGTATTTGAGAAAGAAGTATTCTGAGAAATACTTGCCATCGGTATTACAGGCAAAACACTAAATATATTGTTATTATGAAGAAAATCAAATGGAAAATCGCCGCATTCGTGGCGTGGGTTGTAATAACCCTCATGGTCGTAGATGTTGGACTCAAAGGAGTAAGCAAGGCTGACACTGCGACAAATCTCGTAAGCGTAGCCATCCTCCTGTTCTGGATCCTCGCTTCCATCACAACAAATTGTTTAACATTCAAAAATAAAAAATATGAAAAAGATTAAATTCGTGTTCATGTTGTCGCTGATTCTTTCAGCGCTGTGCTTAACTTCTTGCAGCGAGCGTATCGACGCAGGTTCTGAGGGTATCCTGGTGAACCTCTACGGCTCTGACAAGGGTGTTGACGACGTTAGCCTCGTTACCGGCCGTGTGTGGTACAATCCTTTCACAGAGGAGGTCTATGAGTACCCAACGTTCGTCCAGACCATCGACTACCCTGCGTTTACCATCAACGCCAAGGACGGTTCAGAGTTCACCGTGGACCCTACCGTGTCACTGAAGATGGTTGACGGCAATGCGCCGAGAGTGTTCAAGAAGTACCGCAAGGAGCTTAAGGATATTGTGAATGGTACGCTCTTCAATTATGTAAAGGATGCATTCCGCATCCAGCTCAACAAGTACACAACCGATCAGATTGTTAGCAACAGAGACCTGGTAGAACGTGCTATCGAAACTCAGCTCAGCAAAGCTCTTGCAAAAGAACATTTCCATCTTGAACAGTTGACGTCAGGCTTGAAGTATCCGAGTTCCATCGTGGAGGCCGTTAATCAGAAAAACAAGGCTATCCAGGAGGCACAGAGGGCACTCAACGAGGTTGCGGTCAAGAAGGCTGAGGCAGAGAAGATGCTTGTTCAGGCACGCGCAGAACGTGAGGCTAACGAACTCAAGACAGCTTCCCTTACTCCTGCAATCCTGAAAAAGATGTGGATTGAGAAATGGAATGGAGAAATTCCACAGGTTATTACCGGCGGTAATAGCAACACATTTTTGGATATTAGCAAGTTAAAGTAAAATCATTATCCCCACGTCATTTACCGATGGCGTGGGGATTTTCTTTGTTAATCGTTCAGATAGTCGATGACTTTTCTGTTTGCCTCGTCTATAGCCTTATTATCGTATTTTACATAGACTGCCGTAACGGTCTTTTCCCAAATGGAATGACCAAGCGCTCTACCTATTATTTCGAGGGATATTCCTATTTCTGATGCAAATGTCGCCCAGCTATGTCTGTTGTAGTACGACGAAATCTGCTTGTCGATAGGACTGACAGTAGCTTTTCTTCTGTCCTTCGGGTCTTTCGGGCCAATTCTTCTCAGTGTTCGGTTCAGGTTGTTCGTGAAGTGATCAACACTGAACGTTCCTGCATCCTCGAAGAATCTGAGCAGATATTGTGGCTTACGGCTGCGGTATCTGCTTATTATTTCCATCGCTTCCGGCTCAACCTTGATATCGTACAGTCTTCCAGTCTTGTTTCGGTAATAACTTATCCTTCCGTTACGCAAATCCTCTTTCTTTAGCGTCAGGAGGTCTGAAACGTTGATGCCTATAAGATAGAACCCAAGCATGAAGAAATCTCGGTACATGGCTTGTTTTCCGCATAATTTAGCATCTCTGAGCGCCCTCATCTGTTCCAGAGATAGACAGCGCTTTCTTGTTTCTTCCTTTTTAAGCTTGATGGAGTGAAACGGATAATTCTGCGTCTTTCCGTCATCAATGGCCTTCTTGAATACTGCCTTGATGTGAGTGATGTCATTTGAGATACCATTGGACTTTCTTCCCTTGGCCATCTCATGCTTGATAAACCCGGTAAGCCAGTCTTTATCTATTGTATTGAAATTGCACTTATCATCATAAGCTTCAATACATCTATATGTCCTCTCGTAGCTTCTTCTTGTGTTCGGTCTCTCTCTTGTCTCCAGGAATGCTTGCATAAAACTGAGGAACGGAGACTTGTCGGTTTTTACGGCTCCAGTACACATCTCTTTCAGGTGTTCCTTCATTGTGTCAATGCCTTCCTCGATATGATCGAGCACATAACTCTCGCATCTGGCATATAACTCAGCAAGTCTTCTCGTCTTTGCTTTCGCCGACTTGTCTGACTTCGGGAATATCATGCCAGTGAACTTCTCTGTTGTCTGCATTCCAGTATAGACATAGAACCTTTTTCCTTTGTGGGTAACAGAGAAAAATACCTTGTTTGTCTTTGATTCAACGTATACTTTCATAATGATGATTTCTTTTGTAATCCTTCCATCTACAGGAAAATCTCACTTGCATATTACTTGCAAAAAGTGACTTTAGATTACCCTAAAATACCCTTTTTGGGGCGATTTTCTGTAAAGTAAACGGATTGATTATTTGTGACTATAGCTGAAAATCAGAGACTTACGAATTTATAATGCTCAATTCGTTACTGTAATCATCTTAATTCTGTAATTCCCTGATTATCAATTATTTATAAATTATTGTTTGTTGTTACTTGCGTATTGCTTGCAGTAGTAATTTTTCTTACTTGCGAAGCACATTGCTCTGTTCATGTATAACTTGACTCTTTTTGTATCTTACTTGCAGCATATACTTGCAGAATAAGCTTCATGCTCTTAGGAGAGTTTATTTTTCCTCTCTCTTTGCCTTGAAGTTAATTGAGCTTTTGCTGTCATACATTACACCACTCATATTATCTCCATCTAACGAGTATACCTTATATTTAATGTAATCTTCTCCATCCACAAATGTAGATATGATGTTACCAGCGACAGACCATGTTCCGTATCCTGTACCTAATGCGCCATATCCCCAGTATGTTCCATCTTTATAGAATCTGGCAGACGCTCTTAAATCTTTGTATTCAGGATTTGTGACATCAATCCACTTTCCGTTTGATTCTACTTCTGTGGTAGTCCACAAGCCATAAACATCAGAACCCTTGATTACCAAAGCTTCGTCATCATCCTTGCTGCAAGATGAAAATAACGCTACTACTGAAAGCAGTATAAATAAGAACTTTTTCATAATTGTAATATTTTAATGTTAGACTTCTATTCCGTTATCAGCTAATATCTTTCTAAGGAGCTTGATTTCTGCATCCTTAGACTTGATTGTTTCGTTCTGCACATTGATGATCTGAACGAGCTGTCTGTTCTTCTCGATCAAAGAAGACAACTCTCTTTCTTCTGCCCTGGTGGTTCCGTTTTCTACAGGAGACGGTTCGTGCGCCATCATATACTCAGATGCAAATGATACCGCAGGGTATTGGCCGCTACCCATATTGTCAATCATGTTTTTAAATCTTGATTCAATATTGAGGCCATTCAAGTCAAAGCAAGAAAACTTATCTCCTGACATTCTCTTCAGTTCGTTGGCTTTCCTTTCTAACTTTTCAGGCAAATACATGGGACCTTCTCCATACATCATCCAGTCATCGCTTATTAACAATGTTTGTTTCAGTTTAGAAATGTCCGCTCTTGTTATTGCAATCTTTCCGGAGAGCTTTCTACCGATATTTGCAATACCGGTAATCTTCATAAATTGCTCCTTACTCATTCTTTCGCACTTTATGACTTCTCCCATTCTCGTTTGTAGTCCAGCTACATGATTTTCCGTTAATGCCATAACATATAGTTTTAAATATGCAACTAAAATCACCAAAAGTGCTAATATGTGTTAAAGGTGCAAGAAATTCATGTAAATTGTTTGGTAATTACATGGATTTCATGTACCTTTGCACTTGTTGATGGTTCAACTAAACAAGTAAGACCTTCACAAACGGGAGTGGGATGCACCCGAAAGTGTCGTATCTACTATCACAGTGCAAATATAACACTTTTTTGCGTCCCCTCCAAATATTTTTAGTTAAAATTAAAGTAAGTAACATGAAAAAGTTGACGAAACCGGATATATTGAGCATAAAGCCAGGAAAATCAAGGGCTTTTGTGTTCGAAACTGCAAAGGCAGTAGCTTCCGCAAGGTCCTATGCTTACCAGTTAGGTTACATCGAACCACCTGACGGAGTTAAAGGCTACAAGACGCAAGCAAACTTTCGAGAGAAGACGCTTATTGTTGAGGCTGTTCCTTGTTGAATAACAAACTTAAATATGCAAGATATGAATGAAATCGTATTTCGTGGTACAAACAATCAAGCTGTGACGAGTAGCTTGTTGATTGCTGAAAAGTTTGGGAAGTCTCATGATAATGTTCTTAGGGATATTAGAAGTCTTCTACAAGGGGGTATCCTCAAAAATGATGAGACCCCAATGTTTGAGGAAACAACTTACGTGAACGAGCAGAATAAGCAGTCTTATCCTATGTTCTTGATGAATCGTGACGGGTTTACATTGTTGGTGATGGGATTTACTGGCAAGAAGGCAATGCAATTCAAGCTCGAATACATCAAGGCTTTCAATAGTATGGAAGCGCAGATCAAGGCATCTCAAAAGCCAAAGTCTCAGCTTGAAATCCTCCAGATGTCCATCAATCAACTCGTAGAACAGGAACATCGTCTGTCAAGTGTTGAACGTGATGTTGCAGAGGCAAAGAAGGTGATTGCCGAAATGAAGCAAGAGCGTATTGAGAACGGAAAATTACTCCTTGAAGCAGAAGTATCTGACAACAAAGTTCCAGAGATTTCGATGCGTAACAAGATTCGCAGGCTGGTTAATCAGTACGCAGCTGCAACCAATACGTCACAGAGAGACATTTGGCATGTTGTCTACGACAATCTTCTTTATGCTTACAACATAAGTATCACTCGTTATAATAGGAAAAAAGGGCAAAGCTATCTTGACGTAGCAGAAGAGCACGGATTTCTTGGTAAGATATTCGATATTGTATCCAAGGTAGTTAACGCGAACAAGAATAAAATGTAATTAAATAATGAACAGTAAGGAAATTATAGAAAGAGTTTCTTTTCTTATTGATAAGCTTGGCTTTAAGTCGAGAAATCATTTCTCAATGGTTATTGGTATAGGTTCGTCGAATTTTAGCCGCAAAATGAAAGGCGAAACGCCGTTCACAAACCAAGACATATTTAAAATATGTAATTCGTTGGGTATTAGAAAAGATTGGCTCGTAAGCGGAGAAGGCAATATATATGACCAGAACGAAGAGCATAGAAATGTTACGGTTGTTCAAGATGATTTTCTCAAGCAGGAGAATGATTTTCTGAGAGAAATATTGGAGATGAAGAACGAAACGATATCCACTCTACAAAATTGCGTTTCTCTTTTCGAGAAGATTCTTGATATGCAAACTAAAAAATAACGATTATGTCAGACAGATTTCGCACAAAAGTAGGTATCGACATCGTAGAGAAAGTCATAACGTTGAAGGAAGTAGACCAGGAATTCCTGACCAACAAGACAATTCTGGCATACCTTGGCGGTGTTAGCAAGGAATACATAAAAGATTTGAGAGAATCGGGTATTCTGCCTTACTATAAGGTGC
>ERZ1026876.51-NODE-51-length-68863-cov-153.668193_pt1 | contig 68863 bp, 100 predicted proteins | sample MGYA00380168_ERZ1026876 | MGnify/ENA primary metagenome ERZ1026876 (study PRJEB33269, sample SAMEA4719804) | human gut metagenome | biome: human-associated habitat; feature: organic feature; material: feces | place: Cameroon | collected 2013-10 ... | reverse complement strand
ATTTCGTCTTTCACCACAGCGACGCCTGGCACCACCCCTCCGCCGAATAACCGCCGCACTGCTGACGACGCCCAACGAAAACATACGAAAGGAAAATTCACCATGGACACACGCAATGCAGCCACCGCCGCACGCTTCGGTATCACGGAACAGTGCGCCGCCCTTGAGCGCGACCTTCTCACCATCCCAGGCGTCGCCGCCGTTGACTTTGACCTGGATAGATTCTATGACAACATGCAGCAGGTGATCCTGCTGGTGAAATTTGATATCTCTGTCACAAGCAGGAACTATTTCCGCGACCTCTTTTACTTGCGGCAGGGCATCGTCACCACCGTCTGTGCCCACGGCCTCACGCGCACACCGGACGCCGTTGAAAATTACGGCGAACACCTCTATTTCGTCTTTCACCACAGCGACGCCTGGCACCACCCCTCCGCCGAATAACCGCCTCCCCCAATCCGTAGGGGCGACCCTGGCGGTCGCCCTTCCCGTAGGGCGGCGTGCCCTCGCAGTGAAACAAGTGCCCTTGGGGTACACGCCGCCGCTTTGTAGGGGCTGGCGTCCTCGACAGCCCGCTTCGTATGGGCTGGCGACCCTGTCGGCCCAACCACCAGAAAGGAGTCTTTACCATGACATTTCCCGAAAAAATCAACGCCGTAAAGCAGGCAGCGCCTGCATATCGCATCGAGGGAAGCCGCCTTGCCCTTGGATATCGGTACGGCGTAAACCCCTATGCTGACATGTGCATTGAAAATGCGCTTCTGTGTGATCTATTCCCCGAAGAAGTTCCCGACCCGCAAAATTTTCATGGCTTTTGCCGCTCTGATTATCTCTTGACCGCCCTCCCCGGCATGTAAGACCTCAATAGAAATTTCGTAGGGGCGGGGTTCTACCCCGCCCACCCCCATCAAAATTTCGGCGTGTGGGGGGATATAGGGGGGTATATCTTACTCTATCTCTATCTATGACTCTATCTATCCGTAACCGATTTCGCACGCTGTCATAACGCCGCCGTAACATTGTTACGCACCCTTGTCACAAATCCACACGCCAGCCCTTGAAATTTTGCCCCATTTGTGATATTCTGCACATAGGAGCGGAGCAGGCCCCGTGAAAATAGCCAAAATCCACACGGAAAGAACCCCGTTTTCTCTCTCAAAATTTAACGATAATTCCCTCTTGCTTTCCCGTCCCTTTTCTGTTATACTCGCGCGCACGCGCTTGCGCCCGCGTTTCTTCCGCGCTTCCGCGCCGGTTCTATAAGATAGATATATATAAGGCGGAAGATATATATACTCCTACAAGAAGATAAGAGATAGAGGGGTTTAAGGGGAGAAAGAGAGAAGAAACCGCTGTTACAGACTCGTTCTCACGTCGTTCATCACCGTTACAACAATGTGGAACACTGTTGTAACAATGTTACGCCAGCGTTACGCCACCGTTACAACACACTTGAAAGGAGCCACTGAAAATGTCCCTCATCACCTGCCCGGAATGCGGCACACAGGTCAGTGACCGCGCCGCTTCATGTCCCCGCTGTGGCTTCCCTGTGGCACAGGTCTGTTCCTCCGGCGGCAATGATATTTCCCTGAATTTTTCCGTCAAGGACATGCGCGACGGTCTTGTTACCTTCCTCTGTGACTGCTGCGGCTGTGAGATCGAGGAACCGTCAAATTTTGTCTATCCCGTCACAGCGGATCTCTTTACCCTGAATTATCCGGTGGAGTGCCCCTGCTGTGGGGCGCGTGAGGAATTCGGCGCGAAGATCTCCACCACCCCCGACTACCAGCACCAGCGGCAGGCGGAGTCCGGTGAAACGCCGCCCCCGAAAATTTGCTGTCCCTGCTGCGGCGGAGATCATATCCAAGCCGTCAAGCGCGGCTTTGATGTGAAGAAGGCCGTCATCGGCACCGCGATTTTCGGCCCTGCCGGAGCGCTGGGCGGCGCCTTTGGCGCCAACGAAATTGAATACGTCTGCCTCGATTGCGGCACAAAATGGGATAATTGAAAAACACAAATAACGCACAAAAAACGCACGGCATCACACGCCGTGCGTTTTATATTCTATTTGAACAGGTCATACAGGATGATCTCGCCTTTGTTTTCTCTTTCCATGTCCACAAACATCACTTTTGACGTCAGTTCTTTTACAACGCCTCTGTACTTCATGCCCGCGTCCATTTTCGGCGCATAGATCGCCGCCCACTCCGCCGATAAGTGGCCGATTGGCGTTCCGTCCTCACCGGTGGCAAGAATGGCGTTCCCGTCATATTCGTTATCAGGTTCCCGGAAAAACCGGAGGTTCATCCCCTCCCGGAGCTGCGCCCGGAAGAAGGTCAATCCCACCACGGCGACCTCCTGCCGTTGAAATCTGGGTGAGCCGTCATCCTCCCAAACTGGCAGGCTGTCCGAAAATTGCCGTTTCAGGTCGATATACACATCCTGATCAATGGGCAGCAATTTGAAGTCCGTGATGTTCTTGGTAAATTGCAGCACTTTTTTCCGGCTATCCGCGTCCCACACGCCCTTGACTTCCAGGATGATGCCGCCGCCCAGGAAAAAGTCCGGCAGATAGTGAACCGTTTCCAGGGCATACGGCTGCTTCTCATATTCATAGGGAATGTTCTTGTAGTCAAGAATACGCGCCACATTGGCCTCCCATGAGCTTCTGAAATAGCCGTCAGCGTCACGGCGATATCCGGCTCTGAATCGTGAGGTTTCCGGGATATCACTCTTTGCGTAAAATTCCCCGTGTCTGTCCGTCACGGTGACGAAGGGAATGTGTATGCTGCGCACCTTGGATTCCGCCGTAAAAATGGGATCAAGCCGCTCCTCGTACCCCTGCGGTTCAAAAGGATAATATACCCAATCCAAGCCGGTCTCTTGAGCCACCGGAATGGGATCGTAGCTGTTCTTTTTCATGGCCGTTTCGGCATCCTCGGCAAACTCCGTCGGCAGGCATAGATAATAATGCCGCTCGTCCAGTGCCTTTATCAGGGACGTTTCCTTGAAAAGGCCAGTCGTGCCAAAATATCGGATACTTGCGCTTACGCCGGGGCGGCTCTCGCTGTCCTCTGTGCCGCTGCGCGTCAGGAAAGCGCACTGCACGGTATCCCCTTCGTCCTTTTTCAGGAAAATATATTTCACACCGTCGTCTACCAGCGCGTCAACGTATTCGCCCAGCGCTACCCGGCTCACGGTCTCGTTGATTTCGTCAAAGGACTCGGCGCTTGTCCGCAGTGGAATATGATCCCTGAAGTATTCCAGCACATCCTGTTTCGTCTGCTTCTTGGTCTCAAACGTAAACATTTCTCTCTCCCCCGCCAAAAATATTTCTCTGACCCCTTGACTTTTGCCAGACAAAATGATATTATACTTTTGCCAGACAAAACACGGAGGTGAACGTTGACGTGTCTGCCGCAAAGCTGGGTCGTCCCACGGATAACCCAAGGCCGCATAAGATCAGCATCCGCATCAATGACGAAAGCAAGACCACGCTTGAGGCGTATTGTTCTCAAGAGAAGGTCACCAAAACGGAAGCGATAGAACGCGGCATTTCCCTCTTGAAGGACGATCTAAAATAAGAAAATAGAACAACCGGAAAGCAGTTTGGCGACGGCTCCGATTGTTCTATCCTGCCAAAACCACAGGGGCTTTGTCTAAATCATTATAGACGCTCCCCCCTGCGGTTGTCAAGTCACCCGCAGGGGCTTTTTTGTCCATTTTTGCCTCCCGTGTGCGGAATTGGGTGGAAAAGATCAACCACGTCTCTGTCTCGGTGTTACACGGAGTATGAAAAAATCGCCGGTAAAATACGCTTCCAGTGCTTGACATGGAGCGTATCATCCCATTACCGACCTAAATTTTCAAACACAAAGGAGCTAACACCATGAACGAATTATTGACCATCACCAACGGCCAGCCTGCCGCCAGCAGCCTTGATATCGCAGAGCACTTCGGCAAGCGCCATGACCACGTTATGCGTGACATTGACGAGATCGTAAGGGGTCTCCCCAAAATTGGGGACACCCCCCTGTTCTTCAAAACCAGCTACGTCCACCCGCAGAATGGGCAGGAATATCCTATGTACCTCATGAACCGCGACGGCTTCACCCTTCTCGCCATGGGCTTCACCGGCAAAGAGGCGCTGGAATGGAAGATCAAATACATCAATGCCTTCAACGCCATGGAGCAGGAGCTGCGCGACAAGGCCAAAAAGCCCATGACCCCCACCGAGATGTTTGCCATGCAGGCCCAGATCAACCTGGACTATGAAAAGAAGTTTCAGGCGCTGGCCGCCGACCAGCAGGCCACAAAAACCGTCGTCATGAACACCCTCAACACCTTCGCCGCCCCACCCTCTGACGAGGAACGCTGGCGCGACGAAATGAACCGCAGGGTGCGCCAGATGTGCGAGGAGTACGGTCTCAACTACCACACCACCATCGGCGATATGTACGCCCTGCTGGAGCGCCGCGCCCATGTCAATCTCACCACCCGCCAGAAAAACCTCCGTGAGCGTATGCGCCTCGGCGGCGCGAAATACGCCCAGCGCGACGCGGTAAGCAAACTCATGGTCATCTCGCAGGATGATAAGCTCCGTTTCATCTATGAATCCATCGTCCGCGAAAAGGCCGCCCAGCTGGCCGCCTCCCGCATGTACGCCTGATTACCTTTCGTATACCCCCATTCACACCATTCATTCTTCATACACAGGAGGACCCCATCATGACAGTACGCGAGATCAGCACGACCCTTGACTTTGACGATGCCCAAAAGTCCCGCATCGACCTTACCTTCGGCGCAAACTCCGTCCCCTTCAACCGTGACAACGAACTGGAAATGAGAGCCTACGGGGATTTCGTCATCGAGAGCTGCCACATCTGGGAAGGCGGCGTGGAGCTCGTCCTCAAGCAGCAGTTTGTCCGCAAGGGCGATCTGGCTTGACCATTTTCCCCATTTGGGCAAAATGCTCCCTCGCCCCTTGACACGGGCCGTACAATCATCCTACCACCAACAGAAAGGACGAAAACACGCAATGATCTCCCCTGATATCAAGCTCAAAGACCGCATCACCCGCCGCAGCGAGGGCCTGGACGATAAAAAGGACCATACCGGCACCGTGATCTACATCCACCCCCAGCGCCGCTTTTTCACCCTCCGCTTCCAGTTCCCCCACGGCTCCTTCTGCGAAAGCTACCTTGCGTAACGGCGCAACAAATCAAAGCCTCCCTTGTGTAAAGGGAGGTGGCGCGGCGAAGCCGTGACGGAGGGATTGCCCTATGACCGACAATCCCCCAGCCTCGCTATCGCTCGGCAGCCCCCTTTACACAAGGGGGCCACGGGCGGGGTAGAGCCGCCGCCCCTACACACCAACCATCGCACTCCCTAAAAATCCGCAAAAAATTTCAAAAAAGGTTGTTGACACGGGTAGCATAATCATCATGAGGAGGGCGTAGCCTCCCTCCTCTGTTCCGCATAGGAACCTCCTTTCAAGCCATAAGCCCTTCCGTAAGAAAGGCTGCGCCGGTACTGTGGCTGGCATATCACACTCGGCGTCCCGCGGGCAGTCCGCGCAGGAATTCCCCTTTGTAGGGGCGGACGGCTCTGTCCGCCCCACGGGGGGGAGCAAACACACGGTATCGTAGCTCAGTTGGCAGAGCGCACGGCGGAAACCGCCGCCGATGGCCGCCGCAGGTTCGACCCCTGCCGATACCACCAAAGCGCCCCTTGTGGAGTTGGTGGCGCTATACAAATAAAGCAAACCACTGTCAGCTCGCCCACCAGGACATAAACAAGGTGGGGATTTGCAGATGTAGCTCAGCGCGGAACGAGCGCCCTTTCCGGAGGGGATGTCGCAGGTTCGAATCCTGCCGTCTGCACCAATTCAACGTGGACACCGCGAGTGAAAAGCGTTTTAGCGGGAAGTCGTTTGGGCGATGCGAGGTCCTGAAGTAAGCCCCTCAAGCCTCGATGTTGTAATTGCGGACACACGGAGACGTGCCCAAAAGCGAGGTCATTCAGTTCTCCTTCGGGCAGGTGTGTTTGGGCCCGCTTAAAAACCTGCTGACGTATAAGCGCCTGTGCACCATCACATGATTGGCGACAGCCGGGAAAGACCGGCGCCCACCCTGGGGCGAGTAGCATAAAGGTAAATGCTGGCGACGGAATCGCTGAATCGGGGTTCGAGACCCCGCCGCCCCAAAAATGGCCGCCCGTTGGGGGCCTCCCGTCCAGCCTGAACCATGGCGGCAAGGCACCGCCAGACGGAATGGCTGCAACCACAGCCATGACGAGGCCAAGGCCACCTGCCGCGCCTCCAAAGCGGGATATGGCGCGGCACCCACGCAGCGTTAGTGTAATTGGTAACACACCAGCCTTCCAAGCTGGCTTTGCCGGTTCGAGTCCGGTACGCTGCTCCAGGCCCGCCAGCCCGATCTACCGTGGCTGGAATGAAACCTTCACACTTTGGCCGTGATGTCATCCGGTAGATAGAGCGGATAGCGAGTTCGGAGGCCCCGGCGAATGTGGAACCTCCCACCTTATCACAGCGCCGTCGAAATCTCCGGTTTACCATTCGTAGGGCGGGGTGCCCCCACCCCGCCGTAGGGGCGACTCTCGCGGTCGCCTGACCAAACATCCCCAGCAAAGTTTCCCTTTTTAGGTATATTTTCTCTGCATCGGCTGGCGTGGCCGAATCCCACGCCAGCTTCATGCGCGGAAGCGCCGTCAGGGGCGTCCGCGGTGTGCGGCAACTTGGGCTGTTTTTCCCTTCACCACCTTCTTACCGCATGGGCACACTTTCATTCGACATCCTCCTGATTGTCATGAATCGTTCATAATGCATACGTACTCCTTTCTTTTTATTCCGCCCCACACCGTGAGACCAGCGGGTTCGATCCCCGCCTTCCGCTCCACAGTCCACAAGGACTGCAACGTGTACCTCCCTATCTGATAAGCTGCCGTGCGTAAGCAGCAGCTCCGTGACATGACTTCCCGTCACGGCCCCGGCGCAATTCCGGCAGCACACCCACCCTTTTGCGTACCTTCAATAGAAGTCCGTAGGGGGCGGCGTCCTCGACGCCCCGTCGGCGCGTTAAGAAAATATGCCAGTGGCATATTTTTAGCGCCGATCTCGGCGGCTATGCCGCCGTAGCTTCCATCTTGGCTTCCACCGCACCATCTCCCGTGCATTCCGTAGGGCGGGGTGCCCACACCCCGCCTTGGCTCCCCTTGTGAGGGGAGCTGGCACGGCGTATGCCGTGACTGAGGGGTAGTCGATCATCGGCTGACCTCTCCGGCGCTTCGCGCCACCTCTCCTTAAAAGGAGAGGCAAGAACATAACAAACATCCCAACAACCCAACAGCTTTGCAAAAAACATAAGAAGTTTCATAAGAAAGGAGGAACACCCATGACCAAAAAGGAATTCATCGACCAGGTAACCGAAGCGTCCCAGCAGCCCCGCACCAATGTGATGGCCGTCACCGACGCCGTGTTCACCGTCATCGCCGATCTGGTGTGCAACGATGATACCGTCAATATCCCCGGCTTCGGTATCTTCGCGTCCAAAACACGCAGCGCCCGACAGGGTAAAAACCCAGCAACCGGCGAGAGCATCACCATCCCCGCCAAGCGCGTGGCCGTCTTCAAGCCCGCCAAGGCCCTCAAGGACACCCTCAACGGCTGAAAAGAAAACACCGGACGGCTTCCCGCCTCCGGTTTTTCTTCCCAAAATCCACTTCGTTACCCTTTGGTTATTACCGTAACGAACCACCGCACTATCGGTGATCGTTCCGTAGGGCGGGGTGCCCTCACCCCGCCGCTTCATAGGGGCGACCCTTGCGGTCACCTGAACCCACCAGAAAGGAGCCATTATGAACCTCGTCACCAACGTCACCAAACGCGAATACCCAATCCCTGTCCGCCGCAAGCGCGACGGCGCGACCTTCACCATGCTCATCGAAGCCGAATCCGAATCCGCCGCCCGTCTCCTGATCCCCGACACCGTGGAGATCGTCGAGCCCCAAAAAGGCGCAAAAAAATAGCGGCCTGCCGTACCCCGTCAATAGTCCAGCAAACCGCTATTTTCATCACGACCTTTTTTGAGAGAGGGTCGTACCATTATTGTATGCCCTCTTTCACCAAAAATCAACATTATTTTGAAAGAAGGTATTCCCTATGCCCCGCACCTCAAAAGCCGAGCGAAATCTCTGTCAGGCCACCGACGCTTACCTGAAAAACGTCGCCGCCACCTCTCCCTCCCCCCGTACCGTCACCACCTACGCCAGCACCCTCACGGACTTCATGAATTTCTTCATCTCCGGCGACGAGAATTATAAAGACCCCACCTATACCACCATCGCCGCCTGGCGGGACAGCCTCGTGGAGCGTGGTCTCTCCCCCAACACCGTCCGCCAATATCTGGTCCGCCTCCATATGTTCTTCGACTTCGCCTGCGACGTGACCTGCGGCGGCTGGTATTCCGCCAATCCCGTCTCCAAGCGTTTTTTCCCCAAAACGGCCCGCGAGGAGGCCCGCCCCTACGATCCCATCCTCACCGACCGGCAGGTCATGCTCCTCTGGCGCTACGACAAGGCCCCCGGCTGCCGCCGTGAGACCTGGCCCCGGAATTACGCCATCGTCATCATGCTGCTCACCACCGAGCTGCGAAACGCAGAGCTGTTGTCCCTTACCCCCGCCGATCTCGACTGGGAGTCCGGCGAGCTGATCGTGGAGCGGGGCAAGGGCAATAAATTCCGCCGTGTGGAATTTCCGGAAATCGCCCAGTCCGCCGTTCGCCTCTATCTCGCCTCCGGCCTCCGCCCCAAAGACGTACCCGATACCGCCCCCCTGTTCGGCACCACCAGCCCCAAGGAGTTCGGCGCCCGCATAAGGGACAGCGCGTGGACACGCGGTTCCTCCCAGTGGCTCTCCGGCATCGTCCTGCGGCATGTCAAGGCCGTCACCGGCGTGGATAACGTCCGCACCCACGACCTGCGCCACGTGGGCGCACGTCTGGATCTCAATTCCGGCATGTCTCAGGCGGAGCTCCAGTCCAAACTGGGCCACGCCAACCCCAACACCACCCAAATCTATTCCGGCCGCCTCCTCAGCCGCACCGGCCGCAAAAGCGCCGTCCTCGTCCGCGAAGAACAGGAAAAACAGTCCGACCTCATCGCCAATCTCCTCGACTCCGGCGCATAAACACACCCCAGCACCCCTTGTACCCGCCCTTGGCTCCCCTTGCGAGGGGAGCTGTCAGCCGAAAGGCTGACTGAGGGTCAGGGCGTTAGGAAAACATGCCGGTGGCATGTTTTTAGCCCCGATCTCGGCGGCTACGCCGCCGTAGCTTCCATCTGGATTTGCACCGCACCATCTCCGGTGTATTTCGTAGGGCGGGGTGCCCCCACCCCGCCGCTTTGTAGGGTCTGGCGTCCTCGACAGCCCGTTTCCAATCGTGCCGCAGGCACACCGCTTCTTTTCCATTTTCACTCTTATCTTTTCTCTCGAAAGGAGTTTTCGCCATGCACATCATCAACTTCGACAAAGCCGCCGCCACCCCCCTGCACCCTGCAGCAAAACACGCCTTTCTCCACGCCTGTCAGGGCAACCCTTCCAGCGCCCACGCCCTGGGCCGACAGGCAAAATCTGAACTGGAACAGGCCCGCCAGGCCATCGCCCGCTGCCTCAACTGCGAACCAGGCGAGGTGTATTTCACCTCCGGCGCCACCGAGTCCTGCAACTGGATGGTCCAATGTCTCCATCTGGAATCCGGCGGCATCATGTATGACCGCCGCCTCCACCACGCCGTCTTAGAGCCTATTTATGAATATCACGGCCCCAGCGCGACAAACAGATGGCCGTCTGCCGTCCTCTCCCTCGTCAACAACGAAACCGGCGAGGTCAACGACGTGGACGCTTTTTGTAGACGTTTTCGTCCCACCCGCATCGGCGTTGACGCCACCGCCGCGGTAGGACATATCCCCGTGGACTTCAAAGCCCTCGGCGCGGACTACATGGCCTTCGGCGGCCACAAGTTCGGTGCCCCCAAGGGTATCGGCGCTCTCATCGTCCGGAAGGGTGTCCCCGTCCGTCCCATGCTCTACGGCGGCGCACAGGAGCGCGGTATGCGCGGCGGAACGGTGTCCGTACCCCTGGCCTGCGCTATGGCGGCGGCGCTGGAATGGCACACCGCCCACATGGAGGAAAACATCACCCACCTCATCGACCTGCGGGATCGCCTTTTGCGCTGCCTCACGGAAAACGGCGTGGCGCACCGGGTAAACGGCGGTAAAAACACCGCCGCCCACATTCTCTCCCTTACATTCCCCGACGTCTACGGCGCTTCTCTCGCCGCCGCCCTGAGCGACAAGGGTATCATGGTTTCCACCGGCTCCGCCTGTTCCTCCGGCTCCAACCGCCCCAGCGATGTCCTCCGCGCCGCCGGTCTCACCTCCCAGGAAGCCCTCTCCACCCTCCGCTTCTCCTTCGACGAGAACAACACGACGGACGAGGCCCGCACCGCCGCCGGAATCATTGCCGACCTCATCCCCACCCTCAAGCAGAAGTGACCACCGAACCCATTCGTAGGGCGGGGTGCCCCCACCCCGCCGCTTTGTAGGGTCTGGCGTCCCCGACAGTCCTTGCCTCCCTCTGTGAGGGAGGTGTCGAGCGCAAGCGAGACGGAGGGAGAGTCGGAACGTTAAGAAAACATGCCGGTGGCATGTTTTTAGCCCCGATCTCGGCGGCTATGCCGCCAAAGCATCCATCTGGATTTGCACCGCACTATCTCTTTAATTCTCTCCCCCAGTCGGCGTTGCCGACAGCCCCCTCCCAGAGGGGGCCTTTGATCCCGCACCTCATTCCAACCCGTGCCGCAGGCACACCACATCTTTTCACTCTTCACTCTTCACTCAAAAAAAAGAGGTACGCCCTGCGTACCTCTTTTTTCTTATTTCTTTTCCGCCGTGGTGATAAACGCCTCCGGAAACACCTTCTGTACCTTCTTCAAATACGCCTCCGCGTTGGCCTTCACGCTGAACGCACCCACCTGAACCCGATAGATCACGTTCCCCGCCGTGGCCGGCTTACTGGCCCCCGCCTTGAACGTCACACCCAGGTAGCTGCAGATTCCCTTGGCAATGGTCTCCCCGATCAACTCCGTGTTGTCGATGATCCACTGTGCCACCTCCGGCACATCGTGGAAATCCACCTCAATGTACACCGTGGGCGCGGCAGGCGTTTTCACTTCAAACAGATTGGGGTTGGCCTTGATGTTCTCGCTTGTCCCAGGCGTCAGCGGGGCCAGCACGTCAAATACCGCCTTGGCCGCCTTGTACCCCTCGCTGGACTTGTCCAGCTGATAGCAGAAGATCCGCGTCCCGCTTGCCTTGCCGTTGGATGCGTTGGTGTGGATGGGCACATGCAAATTCGCCTTGAAAGTGTCCGACGCCTTGCACCGGTTCGCCATCGTGTCGTACTGCCCCACCATCACCTTCACGCCGCTGCGCTCCAGCGCCGTCTTGCACGCTGCCGCGATCTTCCCGCACTGCACGTCCTCCGCCGTGTTGCCCACGGCGTAGGTGTTGCTTTTCTGATCCGAGGGTGAAAGATATACCCGCTTTTCCATCGTCTCCTCCTTCTCTCCGTAGGGCGGGCGGAAGATGGCCCATGTCCCGCCCGTGGGCATGTCCCGCTTCTTGTACCCGATGCCCTCAAAGGCGCCCGTCCCCGGGGTGGATAGCCGCGCCTTTTCCGCCGTGGAGAATACCATGTTGTTCCCCTCCAGCGTGATATAGGTGGTGCCGCTCACCTTCTCATAGATGAAGAAAACATGCTGATACATCCACCGCTTTTCCTTCTCGTTGTACTGGCAGAAAAAGGCGATGTCCCCCTTCTGTGCCTTGCTGTTGTCGCGCAGCCGCCAGCCCTTGCCGGTCAGCCACTCGCCCAGGGCGCGGCACCACGCGGGGTTTTGGCACCCGTCCAGGATGTACGGCTTCCCGCTCATCCGGTCGGCGTACCAGATGGTGTACCCGCAGTACGCCACCCCCTCCGCGTTCCAGTATCGGTTTACCGTGGTGTTGTTGCCGCTGCCGGTTTCCCGTTCCCCCGCCAGCTTCTCTACAGGAGCCAGCATTTGAGATACAGTTTTCATAGTGCCGTACCTCTCAGGCGGCCTTGCCCTCGCCGTTGACCACCTTCGCCGCCGCGCAGATGGCGTCGATCATGTCGCTCACCTTCTGCGCCGCCTCGTCGTCATAGGGGAAATTGGCGCTCTTGGCGGCGCTCTGCACCCCCGCCATGACCCACGCCTTGCGTGCGGCGCCCTCGGCAAACAGGCCCTCCGCCTGCTGCATCAGATCCAGCACGATGGCCACGATCTGAGGCCAGTTCTTCTCCTGCACAGCCGCCTTGACGGTCTGCACCAGCTTCACCACCAGCGGAATGCACACGGCCAGACCGCTCAAAATGCTTACTACGATTTCAACCCAGCTCAGATTATTCATGACATTACCTCATCTTTCGTTTTGATTTTGATCCCTGCCAGCAGGGCCAACTCAACTGTCCACGCCCCGAACCACGCCACCGTCAGCGCATCCGGCACGATCTTGTCAAAAAACGCCGCCACGATCACCGCGATGCAGTACCACGTCAGGTTCACCACCGCCAAAATCGTAAACTTCGTCCGCCGCTTCATCGGCTTTTTCTTCTCCACCCGCTTCACATCCTCCATCATCTCCTTTCCATTTCCGTCGTGGCCATCCCTTGCCTCCCTCTGACGAGGGAGGTGTCACCGAAGGTGACGGAGGGAGAGACCTGTGTTGCTGTGCACATCTTGTAACCCGTCCGTAGGGCGGGGTGCCCTCACCCCGCCGTAGGGGGCGGCGTCCTCGACGCCCCGTGCCTCCCTCTGTGAGGGAGGTGGCAGCTACGGCGGCATAGCCGCCGAGATCGGGGCTAAAAACATGCCACCGGCATGTTTTCTATACGCCCCGACGGAGGGAGAGAATAAAAGAGATGGTGCGGTGGAAGTCCAGACGGATGCTATGGCGGCATAGCCGCCAAGATCGGAACTAAAAATATGCCACCGGCATATTTTCTTAACGTTCCGACTCTCCACCAGCCTCGCTATCGCTCGGCAGCCAGCTGTGCACACCCCAGTGTGCGCACTGGGGCGCCTCCCAGAGGGGGCCTTTCCCTCACTCGCCCTCGCTCGCCCCATTCTCGGCAACCTCCACCCCCAGCGTCTCCAGCGCTTCGGCATACAGCGCGGCAGCCTGCACCGCCGCTTCCTCCGCCGTCAGCACCTCCGCGCCGTCGCGGAAAAATTTACCGTCCTCATAGGCGTCGCCGATCTCCACCTGCCGCTCCCCCAGCGCTACCGCGCCGGGAAACTCCCCCGCGTTGGTCTCATACAACCAGATGATGTTGGTCACGATCCCGTTTTCGAGCAGTGCGTAATTCATCACGCCACCTCCTTGTGCTTGCGCATGATCACAATACCGGAGCCACCGTTGCCGCCGGAGCCAGCAGCTAAGTAAGCGGGCTCATTTGATCTTCCGCCGCCTCCGCCACCACCGCCACCGCCTCCGGTGTTGGCAGTGCCGCTACTTCCAGAGTTAGCAGCAACCCATGCATAATCGGAGAAACCCCTGTAACGCATACCAGCGCCATCACCACCGTGCCCGCCACCGTTGACGCCGTAACCGCCGGAGCCACGGGCATAGTCCGAAATGCTGACCGGCCCATCGTTGCCGGTAGAGTACCCGCCGGAGCCACCGCCCGCGCCGCCTCCACCATATCTCGTAGCACCAGTTTCTCCAAACTCAGGAGAGCCAACACCGCCGTTTCCGCCATTATTTTTAGCGGTTGGGGATGTAACGGCTGCGCCGCCACTACCGGCAGCGCCGCCTCCGCCGCTTGTCGCACTTTGACCCAGTGCGCTTGTCGTTCCGGCACTGCCGCCGATGACGATCGAGTAGCCGGTGTTCTTTGCAACAGAGAGCGCTTTTACTGTTTTTGCGCTGCCGCCACGGCCACCATTGCCGCCAGCTTTGCCGCCGTAACCGGCAGTGCCGGGAGCTTGACTTGCTGTGGTGCCAGCGCTGCCTCTGGCTCCTCCACCCACCAGAAACATATCCACCAGCCAGTCGGCGGTCAGCACCGTCAGCGTCCCCGTCGTTAAATACTTAATGCGCCACTGCACCTCGTCCCCCACACTGTCGTCGATCACCTGACAATTTCCGGAATAGGTAAAATCCTCCCCCAGAACCGGCACGTGGTCTTTGGTGTTCTTCAGCACCGGCGACGTCATGTTAAAGATCATATAACCTTCTCTCCTTCCTCAATAAACCGTCAGCACATTGGCCGTCAGATTCTCTGTGGGGATCTCCTCACAGGCGAAGGTCAGCGTGTTCGTTCCCTGCCCCGTGCACCGTACCCCCGCTTCGTTATAGGGGATGTAGCTCTCCGGCGCCGCCACCACAATGATGATGGCGCTGGCGCTCATGCCCGCGGCGTTCACCGTCTGGGTCTTTGTCTCGCTGTCCCAGCCCGCCACCGGCAGCGTGTAGCTGGCGGTGGTTGCCTTGTCCGCCTTTTCCGGCAGCGCCTCGTCATGCTCCTGCACCGCGTCTGTCAGCGCCTGCAAAATTTCCGCGCTCAGTGCCGGTGCGCTCCCGTTTTTCCACACTGGGGATGTATAGCTCATTGCCTTTACGCCTCCTTTCCTCCCTCCGGCCACAGGCCGTCCTCTTTCGTGATCACCAGCCGCGTTCCCTCCGTGCCGCCGGTCTCCACCCACGGCACCGACGCGATCTGCGCCTGCTGCCGCGTGCTGTCCTGTGTGTCCATCGCCACCGCCCCGTTCAAAAAGATCTTCAGCAGATCCCCCTTCCGGTTCTTCAGGAAAAGCGTCCTTTTCGTGGTGGACAGGGCATAGATGGCGTCCCGCGTGGCAATGTCGTCGTGGTATTCGCCGTCTCTCCCCACCTTGCCGATATACCCGCTCAGTTTCCCGCTCTGGTAGTTGGCCGGGGCCATCTGAGTGGTGGGATACCGCGTGAAGTTGTTCAGCGCGTTGGGGATATTGTTGTTGCCAATGGTGCCCGACGTCACGTTCAGCCCAAACCGGAAAATTTCCGCCAGCCGGTAGGTGCCGTTTTCGTCCTCCTCCGCCGCCAGAATGGTCCAGTCCCACAAAACCGGCGTCACCTTCTGGCTGGCGATGCCGTTGGTGGCAAACACGTTCTGCCCCGTGCCGAAGATGTAATAGGTGTACGTCTCCTGGGACTTCACGCTGCAATCCACAATGGCGTTCTGCTCATAGGGCGTGTCCGCCACATGAAAGAGAAGCGTCTCCCCCTCCGTCAGCCGGTAGATGCTCCACCCTGCAAACGTGGTGTCTGTGGTCACGTTGCCGCCGTTCAGGCCCCCCGCGAAGTTGGTCAGCAGCAGCGTCCGCTCCTCCCACATGGGGGTGTAGCTGCCCGCCAGCACGGAAGCCATCTCCGCCGCCGTCAGCGTCCCGCTCACCATCCACACGTATTCGCACACTTGCGCCCCGTTCAGCGCCACGGAAGTTACCGTTTTTCCCGCCCCCATGGCCGCCGCCGTGTAGAGCTTCGTCAAATTCTGCCCCGCTCTGGGATACAGGCTCTTGCTGGGGTAAAGGGTCGTCTCCGGATTCAATCCGTCCAGATAGTACCGCCGCTGCACCCGCAGCCCGTCGGGAGTCAGGATCACCGTCACGCCGTCCCCCGCGGCAAACGTCGCCTGGGTCCGGCTGGCAGCGCCGCCCTGCGTCACCTCAAAATAGCTCTCCGTCAGCGTCAGCGTTCCCGTGGTGCCGTCTGCATACGTCAGCGTCAGCAGCGTCACTGGCACCGCCGTCAGCGTTCCCCGCCATACAATGGACCACGGCGGTGTAAAGGCCATGTCCTTGCCCTTCACCTGATTCCAGGTCAGGGCGCTTCCCGCCTCCAGCGTCAGCTTCCCGCCGCTCACGGAATACTCTCCCGTCACCTCGCCAGGAATGTCATAGGCCCCCGGCCATGTCACCAGCACCCCGCTCAGGTCGGACCGGATCTGCGTCGTCACGTCGCCGGTATATTCCGCCGCCGTGTAGGAAACCGCGAAGGTCTGCCAACCCGTGTCCGCCGTCACGCCGTTCACCGTCTCCACCTGGCACCGCACCGCGTACTCCTGCCCTGTGAACAGTCCGTCATAGGTGAAGGAGAGCAGCGCCGTCGCCACGTTGCCCGTGTCATAGAGCGGCTCCTCCGTGTTCCCCGCCTGGGCCAGCATCCACCGCGCCCAGATGATGGCGTCCCCCTGGGCCTGCGCGTAGTCCGCCGTCCACGTCATCTTCTTCTGTGCCACCGGCGTGGTAAAACTGTGTATCGTCAGCGTCGGGTTTGCCCGGCATACGAACACCGAGGCCGACTGCTGGGTCACGCTCTCCGTCGCGCTCCACCATTGGGTGATCAGCAGCTTATAGGTGCCGCCGTTGACAATTCCCGCTCCCGCCAACGCGCTTTTGGGGATGGTGTAGGCGAAGAACACCACGTTGCCCATGGCGTCCCGCCCGTAAAAGGGGCACCCGTCCGTCCGCTTTCCCGTGTCGTACAGCACGGCGCTTGCCGCGGTGTTCGCCATGATCTTGATGGAAAAGGCCGTCATGGCGTTCTGCCCGTCCACCTGCCAGCTGACGGTCAGATCCTGCGCCGCGTCCACCGTCCCGTTGCCCAGCGCCCCCAGCGTGGACGGCGTAATGTTGGTGGGCATGAAAAGTGCCATGGCTTATGCGCCTCCTTCCTCGTTTACCTTGCCCCATTCCGTCACCGTGGCCGTGGGGAAGTCCGCCACGCTCACCGCCGTAATGGTCATCTCTCCGGCATAGGCCAAGGGCCTTGAAAAGCCCTGCACCAGATGCCGCTCCGTGGGGTTTCCCGGCTTGTCCGTCCGCACAATGGTCACCAGCTCGTTTTCCTTGATGTGGAATATCTGGGCGCAGCTGATGTCCACACTCTTCTGCAGCACGGTGGAGCGTTTCAGCATCCACTCCGCCTTGTCCCTGCACTGGGTGTCGGTGGTGTAGCCGCTCTCCGCCGTCCGTATCGTCTTGCGCCCGATCAGCTTCACGTTGGTGTCGCTCTCCGGATCATAGTTGGTGGCTCTCGCCCCCGGCTGGCTGTTGTCGTCCAGCGCCTCCCCCATCACGATGTAGTCGTTATAGACCTCCGTGTTCTTCGCCGTGTAGGAAAGGCCCAGCAGCGTCACCTCCCCCATGGAAAAGGCGTAGGCAACGGGCTTCTCCGTGTCCAGCAGGTCGTCCTGGCTGGGGTCGATCCTCAGCCGCCCCGTGGCGTCATAGCCCACCCAGGCGTTCATCATCTCGCAGAATCCCAGCACCACCGAGGAGTAGGTGCCTCCGCTCCCCGGCGATACCTCCAGCGTGTAGGGCGCGTCCACCAGGTTTGCTGTTGTCCCGTCCGGCAGCTTCTGGGTCTTTCCGTTGTAATACTCGGTGTAAACCGGCTTCATCCGGTCCACCGGCACCCCGTTCCCCTTGTCATCCTGTAAAAGCGCGTCGATCTGCTGGAAGATGTTCACCCCCAGCTGCCCCCGATAGGTGCCGTCCAAATTGCCCCACAGCGTCCCATCCAGGTTGGCCCACTTGTCCACCAGGTTGAAAACCGCCGTCCGCTGGGTGGGGTCAACAGTCTCCTCCGGATCTTCCACCAGAAATACCCCCTGCTGTATGTAGTACTCCTCGCCGTTTGGCAGCGTCAGCCCCTCATCCAGCGCGATCTCCTGTCCAAACCAGATGTGGTTCACGTCGTAGGAGAATTCCTCCCCCACGTTGCTCAGTGTCACGCTGGCCGTCCGCCGCACGCCGTTCTGTAGGTTCACCGTCAGCGTCCCGTTGGAAACGAAGGCGGCGCTGTAGGGGTTTTTCCGGTTGTTGTCCACAAAAAAGGCGGTGCTTCCATCCGGATTCAAAAACCGCAGCCGGCACAGCTTTTCAAACGGCCCCTTCAACGCCCTCAGATACGCCGCGTATCGCTCCTGCGCCGTCACCTGCGCCACCGTCCCCTCTTCTCCAGCCGGTCCGTCAGCGCCTCACACTCCGCCTCCGTGGCCTGCCGAATGGCGCTGATCTCAGGGTCCTTCTTCCGGTAGCTGCCCTCCCGCGTCACATAGTGCTGCCGCGTGATCCCCGCCACAGGGATCTCTCTCCCGTCCCGGAAGATCAGAATGTGCCGATTTTTTCTGCCCATTGGCTCCCCGCCTTTCTGTTTTTGTATATTTGAGGTTTTCATTATTTGCTTCCGTAGGGGCGGGGTGCCCCCACCCCGCCGCTCCGTACCCTCACAAATTCGATCCGTCCGCATACATGATGATCTTCTGGTTCTCCGCGTTTTTCTTCTCGCCGAATACCAACACCACCACCTGCGCCCCCTTCTGCGCTCCCGCCATGCTTCCCACATACGAAAGCGCCGTCTCCGTCTCGTCAAAGGGGCGCCTCACCCTGATCTTCCCGTCCGCTGCCGCCGCCGTCACCTCCGCCCGATAAAACCGCAGCATGTCCGTCTGCGTCTCCTTCACCCTGTGTCGGAAAAAGTTGTTCCACAGCCTCTGCGCCAGCGTCACCAGCGCCCTCGTCTCATTTCCCATGGGGATCATCCTTTCACTTTGATTGCCCGTTCCGTAGAGTCGGTTTTTTACCCCGCCCGCTGTATCTTTTCTGCGCTTCCTGTACCCCTTCGTAGGGTTGAGTTCCCTCGCAGTGAAACAAGTGCCCTTGGGGTACACCCCGCCGCTTCGTAGGGGCTGGCGTCCTCGACAGCCCTTGCCTCCCTCTGACGAGGGAGGTGGCGCGAAGCGCCGGAGGGAAAGACCGGCGTTGCATGGCACCCCTTGTGGCGCACCGCACCCCTCAAGCCTACCTTGTGTAAAGGGTCGGCGCGTTAAGAAAATATGCCGGTGGCATATTTTTAGCGCCGATCTCGGCGGCTATGCCGCCGTAGCATCCCTCTGGACTTCCACCGCACTATCGGTGTTCGTCCGTAGGGCGGGGTGCCCTCACCCCGCCGTGGCCCCCTTATGCGCTGAACGCCTGCAAATTATGCGCCTGCTGCGCCGCCTCATAAATGGTGGTGTTCTTCGCCTGCTGCTCCGTCATCACAATACTGCCGATCTGATAGCGCGTTCCGCTGTTGTCGGTGTAGCTGCGGTTGTCGCTGTTTCCTCTCAGCGATTTGGGGATTCCCTGTTCCGCCCCGTACACATACCCCAGCTCGCTCACTCTTGCCTGAAACACCTGGCTCGCCTGGGGCGTCAGCATCCTGGCCGCCAGCTTCGGCGGCAGCACGATCTCGTCCCGTGTTGTGGCCTTGATGCCGCCCATCCCTTTCAGGATGCCGCCCTCGTCGTAATAGCCCGTGGCGCTCTTGAACTCTGCGTATGTTCCATACTTCCCACGGAAGTTATAGAAAAGCTGATGGGCACGCTCGGCGTCTCGTCCACCTGCCGCGTCGTAGCTGCCGCCGCCCCATTTTCCGTCCGATGTCGTTCCGTACCACAGCTGCATGCCCTCAATAATCATGTTCTTGATGCCCATGTTGTTGTAGCTGCCGCTGCTGGGTTTCGTTCCGCCGGGATAGATGTAGAGGGAAGCCCATGACCGCTGCGCTTCACCCAGCGTATCGCCGGAGTTGATCCGATCCTGAATCCATCCATTGGGGCTGCTCTGTCCCGTACCGCCGGTGCTGCCGCTGTCTCCGCTGTCGCTTCCACTCCCGCTGCCGCTTCCACTGTCCACCTTCGTGTTGTTGGCGGCGTTCTTCGCGTCAATGATGCTCTGCATCGCCTGGTTGATCTGGCTGGCCGCATCCCAGTTGTTCAAAACGCTCTCGTCAAGCAGCGACTTTTCCGCCGCAATCGAGCTGCTGAGCCCATCCAGATAATCCTGCCATGCGTCGATCTTGATCTGATACGCCGCCTTGATGGCCTCCTGTCGGGTTTTCAGCTCCTCCACCGCCAGGTCAAGCTCGATCTTGCGCTCATATTCCCGCAGCGCCTTCTTGGCGTTTTCCAGGTCCTCCTCGGCCTTCTTCACCTTGGTGGCGTCCGCCACCCATTCCCACTGGCCCGTCGAGGCGTTGTACTGTCGTACCGTCCGCTCATTGCGGGCGTTCATCACGGCATCCTGCTTTTTCAGGATCTCCAGCTTATATTCTTCGATCTTGGCCTGCCGGTCTTCGATCTTCGCCTGCTCCTCCAGCGCGTCGATCTGGTCCTGGATCACGTCCAGCTCCGCATCTCGCTCCTTTTTCAGCTGCTTGATCGCCGCCTGAGCCTTCTTTCGTGCCGCGCTGTCGCTTCCGCTGCTGCCGCTTCCGGAGGAAGATCCCCGCTTGCCGGAACTCCCGCTGCCGCTGCCGCCGGAGCTCCCGCTGCCGCTGCCGCCGGAGCTTCCGCTGCCGGAATAGCCACCCCCGGAGGGATAGGAAACCGATGGTGTGCTGATGGTGGGCGTATAGTTGTTTTTCAGCGCATTCCACCGCTCATTCAACAGCGCCGACGCGGCTTCCTGCTCCGTCACCGTCTTGCCGTATTTCAGCTTCATGGTGCGGATATAACCGCTAATTTGGTCGTGGGTCACGGTGGCGTTGCCGTACATGGCAAACACCTGGGCAATGGCCTGCGCCGTATAGCCCGCCTGCTGCGCGATGGCTTGCAGCGCTGCGATCTGCTGACTGACATTCAGCTGTGTGTTGCCTGCGGTGACAAGGCTTGCTGCGTAGTCGTACATGGCCTGTCCCGTATACCCGGCCTGCTGCGCTTCTTCGATCAGCTTATTCACGGTGTTCTGGATCTCCGCCTGCTGCCGCTGCTCCGCGCTCATCAGGTTTTCCAGCGCTTCCTTCTGGATCACATATCCGTCCGCCGTCTGCGTCGCCGCGTCCGCCAACTGGGGATACACCGCGATCAGCGCCTGATACATCTCCTCCGTCAGATACCCGGTGTTGATCAGCTCCGCCATGGCCTGCACCAGAACGTCCTGTTCCGCTGCCGCCGCCCCGGAGGCTTCCGCCGTCCCCTGCAGCGCTTCGATCACCCGCAGCTGTGATTCCGTCAGCGTGTCCCCGTTAGCTGCCAGCACTTCATAGGCGCCCGCCTGTTGCTCCGCCGCCTCCTTGGCGCCCTCATATTCAATGATCTGCTGATCCGTCAGGGCAATGCCCTTGCGCATCATGTCGCTGTATTTCTCTATTGTGTTGGCAAGGTAGTTGTTCAGCGCGTCCCCGCTGGCCTTGATGGTGTCGTTTACCTCCGCCAGATTGCTGATATAAATTCGGCTGGCCAGCGTCCCCTCGCCGTAGATCCGGTTGATGGCGTCTACAGCCTCTTCCATGCTGTTCCATTCCATCCCCAGCAATCCGCTCTTTACGCTGGTGCCCCGCGTGACCTCCACTTCCGCGCCCGCCTGTGTGTCAGCCGCCTTGTAATTCTTCTTTTCCATCAGCTGGATGTTGGCCTCCAGCTCCGCGTTTTCTTTTTCCAGCGCTTCCTTTTCCGCCAGAATCGCCGTCGTCCGCTCGTTCCACGGCGTGTTGTTGATCTCGTCCAGCCGCGCCTTGTTGTCCTTGATCTTCTCGTTGGCCGCGGCAATGTCCTCGGTGAACACCTCGTAGTCGCCGCCCACGGACCTTGCCCACTTGGAAACCGCGCCTATGGTCTTGCCCAGTGCCGAAACCAGCGTACTTGCCAACTCGATCACAAAGGAAATGGCTTCTCCGAAGATGGAAAGCGCCTGCGCTCCCTCATCCAGCCCCTCCACAAGATCGGTCACGCTGTCAATGAGGTTCTTAATACCGTCCGTCTCCACCAGGTGGCTGATGAACTCCGTCCACTTGTTCCGCAAAATCTCCGTCTTGCGGCTCCAGCTGTCCAGCGCGTTCTCCACTTCCTTGTCCGCGCTGCCAAGGGCGTTTGCATAGTCCCCCAGCATGGACTTATACATATCCCAGTTCTGGATCAGCGCCAGCAGCTGACTGGTGCGCAGCTTGCCGCCGATATCGCTGACCATTTCCATCAGTTCCTGCTCGTTCAGCAGCCCATCCTTCAGGCTCTGGGAAAGCCCCTCAATGGCTTTCATGGGGTTGATCACTTCGCCGGTCGCCTGTGCCAGGTCGTAGGCGTCCTTGGCGTACACCTTGATCAAATCCCGCAGTCCTGCGATCTCTCCCGCAGTCCACGTCACGCCCTCGTCGATCTCCGTCTTGGTGTCCCCGATGATGTTCAGGAACAGCGCACGCAGGGCGGTGGCCGCCTCCGTGCCGCTCCGCTGGGTCACCGCCGTAATGGTGCCGATGGCCGCCGTCAGCTCATCCACGCCCACATGGGCCTGAGACGCAATGGGCGCCACCTTGCCCAGTCCTTCCGCGATCTTCTCAATGCTGGTGGCGTACCGGTTGTCTATCTCGTTGGCCCCGTCCAGCACGCGGCTCAGGCTCTCAATGCTGCCCTGATACTTGTAGGCCGCGTCCACGGAAAGCAAAAACTGCTGCGCCGTTTTCGCGTCCGTGTCGCCCACGATCTGGGTTTTCGTCGCCAGCTCCGCCAGCGCCGACGCCTGGTCGCCGTAACCGGCTCTTGTAAAAGCGGCCACAGAATTCAGATATTCGTCCGCCGCCACGCCGTAGGCGCTGGCGGTCTTGTATGCCTGCGCCTCGATCTTTTCCAGTTCCTCCGTGGAAGCGCCCGTCACCTTCCGGATGGTCACCATCTCGTCGTCCACCGACTTCATGGTCTCCAGCGCGTCACGGAAGGCGTTCGTCACCCCGGAAATGGCGCTGCCCAGCAGCTGCCACGCCGCCATCTTGCCCACCACGTTGGCAAGACTGTCGCCCATCATTCCGGCAAAGCCGCTGCTCTCCTTGGCGCTTTGACCCACCTTGGTAAGGTTCCCTGCCGCCTTAGCCGCCGCCGTCGCCGTCTTCTCCTGCTGCACAGCCAGGTTGGCGGTGGCCGTCGCCGCCTTCTCCTGCTGCAGCGTCGCCTGTGCTGCCGCCGTCTTCTGCTTTTCCTGCTCTGTGGTGGCCTTCTGGATCTCACGGCTCAGGTCAAGGTTGGCTTTCCGCGCTTTCTCCTCCACCGTGGCCGTCTTTTCCATCTGGGTCTCCAGTTGGTTGGCCGTCTGGGTGGTTTTCTGCTGCGCCGCCGCCAGCTGGTTCGCCGTCTGCTTCGTTTTCTCCTGGGCAACCGCCAGCTCGTTCTGCGCTTTCGTCAGCCGCGCCGTGGCGTTCATGGTCTTAATAGCCTGGTTGGAAAGCGCATTGAAGTCTGTTGCGTCCACCTGGATCTTCACCGGCGTGGATGAAAGCTTCGTCAGCTCGTTTCTCAGTTGTGTAAAATCGGGAACGGCTTTTACCTTAAAAAGAGCCATGGCTACCTCCGTTTGTCTTGCAGCGTTTTCCGCCTTGTGGTATATTGGAGCTATATCGAATGGATCGCAGAAAGGAGCGAACGCATATGGACTTTATCGAGAGTATGGCCCTCGCCGGTGGCGATCCGGCCATTGCCGCCGCCATGCGCACCGCTGCCAACAAAAAGCCTCCCGCCAAATCCCAAAAGGTGAAGCCCATCCCGGTCAAGCCCTCGGCTCCTGCCGCCTCTCCCAAAAAGGAGCGGGAGGACTAACGCCAGTCGTCGCTTTCTCTGGTCACATCCCCATCCGGCACCACTTCCAGCGCCGGATCCGCCGCGTTCATGGCCGCCACCAGCGTGTCCTCGGCCCGCCGTCCCTCGATCATCTCCTCCACGAAGCTGCGGAAGAACGGGCGCTTCTTCGGCTTTCGCCGCCAGTTGTACTCAGGGTCTTTTTTCTCAATGCGGTTCACCAGGTCGTCGCCGCTCACCGCGTCCGGCACGTCGTTTCCCTCGCCGTCACGGCTGCCGTCCGGCTGATACCGCAGCGTCAGATTCATGCCGCCGTCCCGTTCTTCGGAATAGACCGTTGTGTTGGCCTGCATGTCCGAAAGGCCGCCGCTGTCTCGCCGCCGCACATATTCGCTGGGCTGGAACTCGTCGTAAACGTCTGTCTCCACATGCTCCTGCAAACACGAGCGCATATCGTCCGCCAGCGTCTGGCGGGAGGCGCGAAAGGCGTTTTTCACCTCCGCTTCCAGCGCCGCCAGATCCTCCTCAAGCCCGCTGAAGGTTCCCACCATCTCCATGGCTTCCTCCGCCTCCCGTCTCTTTGTTTCCACACGCCAGGGTGCGCCGTTTCGCCGCGCCCTCGCGTCTGTCCCCTCCCGCCAAACAGCGGGAGGGGAATTCGTTTTTTCTCAGTCGGTCACGCTCACGGTGCACTGGTCGGTGAAGGTCTCGCCGCTGTCCTCCAGGGTCACGGTCAGCTTGCCGTCGCCGGTGGCCGTACCCGCGGTGATCACGCCGCTCTTGCTCACGGCGGTGCCGCTGGGTGCGCCGGTCAGCTCATAGGTGCACTTGGCGGGGTTCAGGTTCACCAGCTGGCCGTTTGCCACCACGGCCTTGGGCTGCACCTGTGCGGTGCCGCTCTTAGGCACGCTGATCACGCCGCCGATCTGGGCCACAATGCCGTTCACCACGCTCACGCCGTCATCCAGCGCCAGCACATACCACGCCAGGGTAGACTCGGCGCAGTCCTCGCAGGTGTCGCTGATCACGCCGCTGTCCTTGGCGATGGCGCGTCCCACAATGGCGGTGGTGTCATAGGTGCTCTGGTCGCCGGTCACGGTTGCGCCGTCGGCCTGCAGTTTCAGGGGCACGTGGATGTACAGCCAGCCGCAGCGGGTGCCCTCGTTGGTCTTGGCGTTCACGTTGCTGTAGACTGCCAGCTGCGCCGTGAACATGCCGATCTTACCGTTCATGGCGCTGGTCAGGGTGCCCACGGCGGCGTTCAGCTTGCGGGTGAAGTACCACACCTTGTACTGCTTGCCCACCGTGGCGGTAAAACCGCTGATCGCGCCCGTCTCGTTGATATCATAGGCGGTGCCGCCCATGGCGATCTTGCTGGGCGCGTTGGTCTCCTGCACGTAGCAGTACGCCTTGTCCATGCCGTAACTGGCAACCGGTTCACCCTCGGAAACGTCCACGGTCAGCGCCGCGGCGGTGGCGGTCACCACCTGGCACACCGGCACAATGGCGTTGTAGGTCACATGGGCGCCCACGGCGGCCATCTTGGTGTTCAGGTTGAAATCCGCCTGAGTAAAGTTCACCTGAATATCAGGCTCGCTCTCAATGATGGTGGCAATGGGGCTGTTCAGTCCCGCACGCAGGGGGTCCGCGTTCACCGTGCAGGTGATGTTGCCGCTCTGGTACTTGTTGCTGGAAAACAGCACGTCGCCGTTCGCCATGTCTGCCAGCTGTGCGCTGCAGATACCGCGCACATACAGGGGGGTGTCGGTAAATTTGATCATGTGTCTGTCCACTCCTTTTTCTTAAAAAATAGCGGGGCAAAGCCCCACCGGTCTTCCGGTGTGCTTCGCCCCCTTTGGCGTTCCCCTCCGCCCCTTTGCGAAGGGATGCGTTCTTCTCTTGTCACTGGGCCGTCATGCCCCTTGTCACGTCGCTCATGGGCCGCAGCGCCCCGCTCTCGTGGTCTGTTCTCTCATAAAAGAGGCTGGGATATGGATTTCCGCCCTTCCAGCGGCTCCCCTGGGCCTGCGCAATGCCGCACACCATAAAGCCCATGATCCGCTGCCAGGCCCTGGCCCTCGTATCGAATTTCAGAATAGGCCATTCCTCTACCTCGGCCTCCTCCACACGGCACAGGGCGCACACCGCCGCGATCTTTTCTCCCAGGTCGCCGCTCAGCGCCGCACTCTCCGCCTCATGCAAGGCTCTCTCCGCCTCCACCAGTTCCGGATTGGCGTCGTCCGAGGTCAGCGCGATCCCGTTCTGCGCCGCGATGATCTCCCGCAGCCGCTGAAACTGCACCGGCGTCACGCTGTGCATCTCCTCCCCCTCCGCCCAGAACACCACCGCCGTCAGACGGCTTTGATCCTGGGCGTCCACTTTCAGCCGAAAGAGCTTCAGCCGCTCCTCTGCCGTCCGGCCCGTCCCCAGCCGCAGGGACAGCGCCAGCATCAGCAGCGCTCCGGCAAAAAGCCCCACCGGCTCCTGCCCCGCCGTGACCGCCTCATGATCCATCTTAAAATAGGCGCTCAAAAGGGGCATCGCCGCGTAAAGGGGCGGCATACTCTGCTGCACCATGTCAATGGCGGGCCTTGCATAGATAAAATCCTCCCGCTCTGCCATCGTCACCGGATACAGCGTCAGTCCTTCCGCCTCCACCGGCTCATACCGTTGGATGCGTTTTTTTATGTAAGGTGTGAGTGCCATCTTTTCTCCTTTCCCACACGAAACAACGTTTTCACATGTGAAGTCCCGCCTGGGCCAGCATCGCCGCGATCACGCCGCCAATCACCAGCCACACGATCTTTTCCACCACGTCGTTCCACCGCTTCGCCGGCAGCGACGTCAGGCTCTTCACGTCCTTCTTCACCTCAGAGATATCCTCCTTGATGTCCTTCTGCTCCTGGGTCATCAGCGCCACCGACGTGGCAAGCGTCTCCAGCGCCTCCTGCCGCTCCTCCAGTTTGTCGAGCCGGTGCTCGTTGCTCTTGCACCGCTGCTCCACCGCCGTCAGCCGGTTTTCCATCTGCATCTCGTCCACGGGCGTCGTCCTCCGTCCCTCAGAATGTCGTCACGACGTCCTCGCCGTCGCTCTCCGCCCATGCAAGGCTCATGTGCAGCCGTCTCCCCACGTTGGTTCCCTCATCATAAATGGGCCTGGACCCGTTGTCGGGATGTGCGCCCCTGTCAAAGCTCATCACGCCCGCTCCGCCGATGTTCACGCCGTTCAGCGCTTCAATCAGGCATTGCTCCATGTCGTAGCTGCGGGAATAGGCGTCCGTTTTCGTGGTGTTCTCCTGCCCATAGTTGCACAGGATCTCGAAATACACCCCCACGCTGGCGGTAAACGCCGTCAGCGGGATCACCCGCCCGATGTACACCTTAATGGTGCTCTGAGCCATGCTCTGGGCCTGCCCCCAATACTCCTGGGGATACAGGCGGTAGCCCTTGGGGTGCCGTTTCTTCTGCTCCGTGGTGTCCACCACCGGCTCCTCCCCGTCAAAGAGAAGGCTCATCTTCTCCTCCGGCGTGGGCAGCGCCTTGGCAAGTGGCCGTGCCCCGTCGTGCCACAGGTATTTCATCAGCCTCACCCGCGGCCTTTCGTTGTCATCCACGGGAAGATACCCCGCCCTGTCCGGAAGATCCAGCAGGTAGTTCACCACCTTCTTGGGGACGATCTCCGTCCCCTTATAGGTGCTGTATCCCGTTTGGACTTTCTCAAATGGATACCAGGGACTTTCAAAGCTCACCGCCATGCGTTCACCTCCTGTTTTTGCAACTGTTTCACGTGAAACAAGGCTCATTTCGTTACATTTCTGTTATTATTGCAACTTTTCACTTCGTTTCACTTTTGATATTGCGCAGCATGTCCTTCAGCTTTGCCGCCTCGTCCGTCATCCGCTGCACCGCCTCTGGCGTCATAGCGCTTGCCATTGCCATAGACAGCCGCGCCACCGGATCGTTCATGATCTGGAGGTCTGCGTAGATCTCGCTGTTCAGCCGCTTTTCCATCTCCCGATAGTCGCCGATCAGGTCAAAGGCTCTGTTCCGGCTCTCGCCGCCCTCCGCCTTCATCCGCTCGATCTGGTGCATCAGGTGATCCCCTGCCCATCGGTCGTAGTCGTCGGCGCTCATCAGCCACTCGTCGCCCTCGGCGCCCTCAAAGTCCCGTTTCAGATACCACCGCAGCAAAATGCCCATCAGGAACCGGGCCTTCTTCTGGGCGTTCTCCCGATACATGGGGGGCGTGTCACCGCCGGCGCGTCCCTCCGTCGTGATCCTGACCTCTTCCAGACACTTTTCGGCGCACCGGCTTGCGATCTCCGTCTTTTTCATCAGCGGCATGTACGTTCTCGCTTCCGCCAGCCACTTCGCGCTCATCTTCTCCATCGTTTTCCACTCCTCTCAGATCCACAATGGCGTCCTCGTTTTTCTTCTCGCGCAGGGAACAGCTCCGCCGCTCCTCCGCGTTTTCATACTGGCCCGTCTGGGGGCAGTAGTATTGATAGCAGCAGTAGTTGGTCGCGCCCGTCTGCTTCCGGCACCGCAGCGATATCTCCCGCCGCTGCCGGTAGGCGTTTTCACACATGGGTCTGCCCATCTCAATATCCCTCCAATACCATAGCGCCGTTGGCGCTCTCCTCTCCGTAGGCCGCCGTGATGGTAAGCGGCGTCCCGCTGCCGCTCCAGCACCGGATAGTGGCCTTGTTCCCGTCCACTTCGGTGGAAAAGGCGTCCTCCTCTCCGGTGAACGTCCACGTCACTTCCTTCTCGGTCTCTGCGCCGTTTTCCACATACACCGCGCCGATCTCCACACTTTCATAGGGTCGCAGCCGATCCGGCAGTTCGCCGGTAAACCGTACCCCGGTAAAGTTCTCCTCCACCGTCACGGTCATCTCGCCCCGCAGGGTCCGGTTCTCTGCCACCACCGCCCGTATGGCGCAGCTTCCCGCGCCCACGGCAGTCACCTTTCCGTCCGAGTCCACCACGCACACGTTCTCGTCGCTGCTCTCCCACAGGTAGTGCACGGGGTGTGCCTCGTCGCCGTCCGCCGCCGCGCCGTTGCGGGTGCTCTGGGCCGCAAACTGTGCCGCCGTGCCGCCGCTCATGGCGGGGGAGCCGGTCACACGCACCTCCCAGCGGAAGGGATAGGCGTTTGCCACCCGCCGTTTCAGGTCGTCCTTCTCCCTGTCCGGCTCCTGTATCCGCGCCGTAAAGTTCAAGAGGTGTACGCTCTCCTCGTCTCCCGTAAACATCTCCGATACGTCCGCGTAGCCCGTGATCTGGTACAGGGACCTTCCCAGCATCAGGCGGCTGTTCACATCCAGCTCCGCCGTTTCCTCATTGAACTGCGTGATGATGTTGAAATAGCCCTGCATCTGCAGCACCGTCTCCTGAAAGTTGTTGGCCGTGGCGTTCATGGCCGCTTTCTCCACCACCATGGGCTCTTTTTTGAGGTTTCCGTACCAGTCCAGATGGTTCCATGTGGCGTTGCACCGCCGCATGATGCCGCTGCCCACCGCGCCGGAGATGTTGGCGGGGTTCGTCACCAGCCAGGTGCTTCCCATGGTCTCCACCTTGGCTCCCTCCGGCACATATTCGATCTCGTGGGCCTCCACCAGAAATTCCTTGTAACCGTCCGTGGGCCGGTCAATGGCGCCGCCCCGCTTGTTCACGTCCGCCAGCCGCAGCAGCTGTTCCGACCAGGCGTAAAAGTCCGCCGTGTTCAGTCCCTGCATCCGCGCCGCCGTGTGGTTGGTGGCAAACCTTGCGTACTCCGCGATAAACCGCCCCGTGGCGTCCGCGAAATAGGGGGTTTTCCGGTCGCTGTACGCCTTGGGCCGGTTGGACGCCGTCTGCAAAGACCGCACCCCCGCTCCGATGTTCCCCAGCCCTCTTTTCATGTCATACATCGCCCTCACCCCTTCCTCGGCACTCCGTTAGAACTTTGTAGGGGCTGGCGTCCCCGACAGCCCGTCGGGGCGTTCAGAAAACATGCCGGTGGCATGTTTTTAGCCCCGATCTCGGCGGCTATGCCGCCGTATCTTCTATCTGGGCTTCCACCGCACTATCGGTGTTCGTCCGTAGGGCGGGGTGCCCTCGCAGTGAAACAAGTGCCCTTGGGGTACACCCCGCCGTAGGGGCTGGCGTCCTCGACAGCCCGCTCCGTAGGACGGAGAGAATCTTAACCTCCGCCCCCGCCTCTGATCCCTGCAAGCCCGTAAAACCACTCGACCCTTGTTATCCCCTCGTGGTCTGTCGTAAGCATCGGATATGGATATTGCGTGCCCTGTGGCAACTTTTCTCCTTCTTCCCAGCACGCCTTTTGTATGTCATCCAGCGCGTTGGAAGTCATCTTCTCAATCGTGATCCGAAACGGTTCCATCTCACTTCTCCTCTCACACAAACTGCATGACCCCTGTGCTTTTCCGTCCCCGGCGTACCACATTCAGGTGGGCGCAGTCCTGTTCATACTTGCGCAGCTCGTCCATCAGCCTTGCCCGGTTTTTCCCGTGCTTCTGGCTGCTTTTCTCCATATAGGTGCCCTCGTTCACCGTCTCAAAGCTGGCGTCCTTCACCTTCATCTGGTCGTTCAGCCAATTGTGGCCGTAGAACCGCTCGTCCCACACCGCCGCCACGCACATACCCAAAATACGCTTCTGCCGCATGGTCAGCTCCTGGGCAAAACTTCCGTCGGTATAAAAGTCCAGCGTGTAGCTGATGCCCGCCCCGTCCTGGGCAGGGAAGGTCACAATTCCGCTCTCCGCGTCGTAGCTTGCCGCGCTGTACGGCTCGTAGGAAAGGGTCCCCGCCGCATCCTGCCGCACCACCGCGCAGGAGAATAGGGCGTAGCCCTTCATTCCCGTGTCCACTTGGGTCTGCGCCGCCGTGCTCTCTGCCGTGCTCTCCCAGTAGAAGTCGCCGTACTGCGGGTATACGATCCCATTTTCCAGCCAGTCCGTCATCTCCGGCGGCATGTTGAAAAGAGGGATGGCGTTCACCATATAGAGCGCCATCTTCCGCATAAAGGCCGCCGCGTCCTCTCTGGCGCTCTCGATCAGCCTCACGTCGTCGATCTCCACCATCGCGTGATCCGTGATGATCTCGCCCCACATGGTTCCCATGCCATTCCCTCCTTGCTTTTGATCGTATTACCGCCTCAAAGCCTCCCTTGTGTAAAGGGAGGTGGCGCGTAGCGCCGGAGGGATTGTCCCTCAACCGGCAATCCCCCAGTCACCTTCGGTGACAGCCCCCTTTGCACAAGGGGGCCTTTAATAGCGCGCCCTCTTAAATCCGCGCTTTCGGCACGCCGCTGTTTTGCTTCATTCCCCAACTTCCGTGAAATACTGCCCCACCAGCTCATGAGGCATGTAATGCAGCGTGATCTTGCCGCCCGGCTGCTCGCCGATGCGCTCACAGAGATAGAGTTTTCCGTCCTCTCCGTCGTGGTAATACAGGCCGTATTCATACTCCATGCTCCGCGCCGCGGGGATGGGGTCATCCTTCGTGCCCTCATGCTCCACGTCAATTACGGTAAACAGCGCGGGCACGATGTCCGGCGGCCAGCTCTCCTGGGACGTGTGGGCCGTAATGACCTTGTAAAGCCGCTTCGTTCCGGTGTAATACACGCGGTCGCCCGCCTTGTATTCCACCCCATCCGCGCTCCATTTGGGATACAGCAGCGGCGCCTTCGCCGCCTGGGGATCGCCCAGCAGGGCCGCCGCCGTGTCCATGCTCTTCCTGATGTCCTGGGCCTGCTCCATAATATCCGTTCGCATATGTCCTTCTCCCTTCCTTGCCATCACAGCGGCTGCACATAGACGTAGACCGACAGATCCACCTCCGGCGTTTCCTGGCACGTAAAGGTCAGCTGATCCGCCGCCTGCCCCGTGCACAGCACACCCGCCGCGATATACGCCGTCTGGTTGTCCGCCACGTTGGTGGCTGGCATGGGCATGATCAGCTGCGCCGCCTCGCTTGCCACAACACCCTCCGCCGTCACGGTCTGTTGGCCGTCGCTGTTCCAGCCGCCGGCTGTCAGTGTCACCAGCCGGTAAAACGGCGCCTTTGCCACCACCACGTCGCCCGTTTCCCCGTTTACCGAGGTAACGGGCGGCGCATAGGTGCCCACAATGCGGTTGCCCGCTGCGTCATGGGCGGTCACGCCCTCCATCAACGTCTCCGGCGTCACGCTGTCACCGGTCAGGTCCAGTATGGTCTCTCCGTTTACGGTGACTTTGTTGACCGCCATCTTATGCACCCACTTTCAGCGTCTGTCCTCCCTGCTCGTTGTCGGTATAGGAAACGGGAATGGGGTTCACCGTCACGCTGGACAGGAAGTTATATTCCGGACTGTCGGGGGTGATCTCCTGGGATTCAAAGGTGGGCGTCACCGTCTTGGCCTGGGGATTGGCGTCCTCCGTGCCGCTCATGGTGCCCTCCACACCCAGAATGGTGATGCCGTCTCGGATGTTTTCGGGGATGATCTTGGCCGCCTCCGCAGGGGCGATCTCCGCCTTGCCGCTTCCGTCGTGGAAGCCCATAGGGATGCTCACCGGCGTATTCTTGTTGGTGATGTCCAGGGTCGCCGCACCGTTGTTGGGCATCGTACCGGTGACCTTCTGTCCCTTCACGTAGGCGGTTTTACTCTTCAGGATCTCCGCCGCCGACGCCGTGGCGTCGCTGGTGTCCGCGTCATATGTATTGGTACCCACAATGGGTGCGCCGGATTTGTCGTGGGCCTTGATACCTTTGGCAAGTTTTTCCGGCGTTACGTCGTCGGTGGTCAGATCCAGTTTTACCTCTGTTCCGATAATTACCTTGTTCACATACTGATTAGCCATCGTATTCATCTCCTATAATAAAAGTTTTTCCGCCCGCATCATTGCTTACCTCATACTGCGGGATCTTTCGGATCACAACGTCCTCGCGCATACGCAGCGCCTTCGTTTTCAGCGTCACCGCCGTCTCCACCTTCGGCGTCACCTCGTATGGCCCCTCATACAGCGGCGTGTCCCCGCCCGTCTCGACCACGACATTTTCTATCTCCACCGTGATCTCCGGCATACGGCCCACCGCGAAAAACAGCGGGTTTCTCTCCACCTCAGATCACCCCTTTGGACTGGCTCTCCAGCACACGGATAGACCGTCCTTTCCCACCAAACACGCTTCCATCCATCAGGCGCACACGCACCTGCGTTTCCATTTCTCCGGCAGGAAAGGCAAACGTCTGCTCCTGGGTCAAGGGACACAGCCACTGCTGCCGCTTTTCATCGTAGGTGATCTCCCCCGGGTACAGGCGCGACAGTGTGCCAATGGTCAGCTCTACCGCATCCGCCATGTCCGGCGTCACCGCCGTTCCGTCTGCTTTTACCACAAACGGCACCTCGCAGGCGTCCCCCTGCATGATCGTGATGTCCAAGGCTGCATCCCTCCCTCCGTTTTTTATCTAAAGGGGTCGATATCGACTCCTTTACGCTTCGTCCTCGTCCTCCGCGCCGTTCAGCATCTCGATCACCGGCTGGAACATGCCCTTTTTCCGCACGTCGCCTGCCGGAACGTCCTTGTAGCGCTTCTTGTTCTTGGTGTTCAGCTTCTTCACCAGGCCCCGCCAGCTGTCGTCCAGCTTGCCCTCCTGGGCCGCCTCGCAGAAACTCTTTGCCACCATCTCCTGGTGCTCGGTGCACAGGTCGTCAAATACATCCAGCAGCTCGTCCCCCATGGCGAAGATGTTGGCAAAGCCCTTCTCGTCCAGCACCTCGCCCTTGCGGTAGTCGCAGTTGTAGAGCTTGCGCTCGTCATCCGTCATGCCGCTCAGTACCACCAGCCAGCGCCGGTCCATAAAGCGGCGCATGGTCTCGTCGTAGAACCGGCTCCACTCGCTCTTGGGCACCATCACCGTGCCGTTCTTTCCGGTCACCTGACCGTACCGCCCATTCTCGCCGAAGGTCGCCACATTCTCGTCGGACACCGGCGCCATCCACCGCATGACCACCTTCTCCGTGTCCGCCATCACCTGCACCACCTGGGGCTGCTGCTGGGGCATGGCTTTCAGAGCCTCCGCCACGGCGGCGGCAGCGGCCTCCTTCATCATCTGGGCCACCTGCTCGGCGGTATACATCACCGGCTCGGTAGGCCGCTCCGGATATGCCTTTTTATCAGGCATTACGTCCGCGGAAGTCACTTCCTGCGCGTCGGCAGCGGCGTGGCCGCCTCCCTCTGCCACCTCTGCGCTCTCAGCGCTCTCAGTGCCCAGCACCACCTGCTGGTCTTCGCTCTCCGCCGCGGCGATCTGGGCGGCCACCTGGCTGCTGTTTCTCTTGCTCTTTCCCATGTTTTAATCTCCTTTCGGTTCATGGTGTTGTTTGAAAATGTCCCCCCTGGGCCACATCGTGGAGAGGTGCGGGGGGTCCTGTCTTGTCAGGCTTCCTTTTGCACACTGTCAAGAGGTGTGGAAGAACTGTTTTTGTGGGCGCTCTTTCCGGCCCGTCGCTGTGACGCTTGGCCTCGGCGGCGCCTCGCCGCTTTTGGCGCAGAACGGAGGACTCGAACCCCTTACCTTGCGGTACGAAACGGTTTAGCAAACCGCCGCCGGCGCCTTCCGGCTTCATCCTGCATATTTCTATTATTTTGCCTTGCATTGCATTGCGTTTTATGGTATAATTGTAAATGAAATGAGGTGAGTAATTTGGCGCCTAAAACTGAGAATTTTACCTTCCGCATCCCCACCGATCTGCGCGATAAACTGGAACTTCGTGCTGCCGAGGAGGGCCGCACCCTGTCCAACCTGATTATCTATCTGCTTCGGAAGGAGATGGAAAAGTGAAGTCCTACACCGGCAAAGGCTACACGATCTACTGTCACGAAAACCGCATCAACGGCAAAATCTACATTGGTCAGACAAAGGCAGAAGATTTGACACGCCGCTGGACGGGCGGCAACGGCTACAAGGGATGTCCCCACTTTTATGCCGCCATCCAAAAGTACGGCTGGAAGAACTTCACGCACTCTATCCTTAAAACTGGGCTTACCAAAGAGGAAGCCGATGCCTACGAGAAGATTTACATTTCCTTTTTCGGTGCAGATGATGAAAACCGTGGGTATAACATACAGGAGGGTGGTCATCACTCTTCCACGATTTCCGAAGAAGGGCGTAAACGACTCAGTGAGTTTTTCTCTGGCGGGAACAGTCCCGTCGCTCGCCCCGTGGTCTTATTTGATCTTACGGGGCACAAGATTGCAGAGTTTGCGTGCATAAGAGATTGTTCTAATGCTATCGGTTGTTCTCACTCAACGTTGAACCGTCATTGCCTTCAGAACCGAGGCACCGTTGTGGGCTTCATCTGTAAGTTCAAAGACATTGTTGGCGACATATCCCAGCTGCCACCAGAGGATATATACCGTCCAGGAGACCGACGCCGCCAAAACAAGGCCGTTGCGCAATACGATATGGATGGGCACTTTCTACGCAGTTTTTCATCTGTCAAGGAGGCTGGTTCTCTGACCGGCACTCGCCCCCCTGATATATCATCAGTTATAAATGGCAGCCGACAGGCGGCAAACGGCTTTCAATGGTGCCTTTACTCTGGTGACGATTCAGATATTCCTGCCGCTCGCGTCCGCGGTGCCGCCACTCGCGGCGGTGCTCATTACCACGCTCGGCCAATCTTGCAGCTTGATCCGGTTTCCGGTCAGGTCATTCAGGAATTTCCATCCCTTGCGGATGCTAAACGGACCGTGCCACATTGTCATTCACGGCAACTTGACTTGGCTTTGAAGGATTCATGGCGCCTGTGCGCTGGTTATCGGTGGGCTTACAAAGATAAGAATTGAGGGAGGGGAGGTTTCCCCTCCCTCAATTTTTCACACATTTATAAGTCCCATCTTGTTTGCAATCACCGGTACTGCGTCGATGCTCATGGAAACCACGATGTCGATGCTGCCGTCCGCGGTCTCGCTGGGAGTAAGCTCCAGCGTGATGGGCGTACCGTCCTCAATGCCGATGGCAATGGGCTTGTAGCCGCCCACGGGCAGCAGCCACACCTTGTCGCTGGGCACCATCTCTGTCACGGTGGTGTTCTGGGTGCCGGGGACGACCGCGTTGTCGATGGGCATCAGGTTGATACCCATGTACTCGCCCAGGAAGCCGTAGCGAGTCCACTCGATGCCCAGCATGGTGGACAGAGCGGCGTCCAGGTTCACGGTGCTGGCGTTCACCACACCGCTGGGCAGCGCCTTGGTCAGGGCGTTGGGGTCGCCCACGGCGATGACGTTGCGGTAGCGGGTGCCGTTCACGATGCTGACCTTCTTGGCAGCGGTGACCCAGTTGGCGCTGGTGTTGGTAAAGGTCAGTGCGGCGGGGATCACGGCGGTGTTGTTGGTCACCGCCACCAGCTGCTTGACCCACAGCGCGGTGATCTTGCTGTACATACCGGCGGCAATGGCGTTGTAGAGACGGCCCATGTCCGCGTCGTTGGCGGCCAGCTGATACCACTTCATGCTGCCGCGGGCGGTGCGCAGCTGGGGGTTCAGGGTCACGCTCTTGTTGTACAGGGTGTTCACCGGCTTGGAGCGGCTGGCGCCCCAGCTGTCATCTTCAAACAGGAAGATGTCGTTGGACATGATGTCCAGCTCCTTGGTCTTGCCGAACTCCACAGGGTACATGTCGGCCAGCCAGCCAAGACCGGAACTCATGACGGTGGGCAGCATCGGGGTCACGATCTCGGTGCTGATACCCGCCAGCAGCTTCAGGAAGGTGCTGTCGTTGAAATACTTGCGCTGGCTGCGGCGGAACTCCTCCATGGTGGTGGGGGGCGTCTCCGCGCTGATAGAGCAGGCCCGCTCCGCACAGAACAGCAGCAGGTCGTGCTGGAAGCCGCGGTTGATGATGGAATAGCTTTTCTCGCCCTCGCCGTCCTCCAGCATGGCGGTGAAGCCGCGGGGGTTCAGCTTTGCCAGGGTGCGCAGGTCCTTCTCGTCGCGGCCCAGGCGTTCGCGCATCAGCAGGCGTCCGCAGGTCACGATGTCCGCGCGTTTGCGCTGCACGCCGTTGAATTCGGCGCTGTTGCTGTCATAAACGCTGGGATTGATGTTGTTAAGCATGATAGGCATGTCTGTTCACTCTCCTCTCTCTGAATCAGCCGCCGGCGGGCACGGTGTCCACCTTGCAGGCCATCAGGTCGTAATAGTTGAAAGCGCTCTGCGCACCTTCGGTGAAAACGCCGGTGTCCAGCAGTTTGAAGTACGGGGTGCCGGCAGCGGTGGGAGCCGCGGCAGCGGGCACCAGCAGACCATCCTTGATGGTGAAGAAGGTGTTGCTGCCGATGGTGCCGTTCACGTTGCCCTCACCGAAGCGGTAGATGCGTCCGCCCCGGAAGTCGATGCGGGTAAAGGTCACGGGCCAGCCCTTGGGGGCCGGCAGACCCAGGGTGTTGGCGCCCACCTTGTACAGATTGCCGGTCACGGGATCCTCCACCATGTTCACCTCATAGGTGTTGCAGGCGTAGATGCCGGTTCCTTCGCTCACCACGGTGCCGGTGGCCTTCATGACCCAGCTGTTGCCGTTTTTCAGGGTCACCTGGCTGCCGCTGGGGCCAAGGTTCTCATAGCCGTCGCAGTTCAGCAGGCTGTCCTCCACGCACAGGAAACCGGCACTGCAGGTTTCCTCCGCGTCGCTGGCGTTGCGGAATCGTCCGGTGATGTTCAGCGTCTCGCCAAACACGCGGTCACTCACGCGGGGCCAAAATGCGGTTTTTTCGATATAAGCCATGTCTTGTCACTCTCCTTCTTTTCGTTTTCAGGCGTTCTTGCCGATGCGGCTCAGCATCCCGGCAATGCCGCTCTCCGCGCCGCCGTTACCCTTGGCGTTGTTCCAGGCGTAGGCGTTCTTGTGGCTCTCCGCCTGCTTGCGGTCGGCCTCCATCACGGCCTCGCCGCACACCGCCAGCACGGCTCTGCGCACCTGCTCCTCGCCGGTCCACTTGCCGTCCTTGTCGGCGCAGTTGGTGTAAACGCCGCCCTCAATGTCGGTCTCAATGGCCTTAATGGCCTCCTCCGCCACCTTGTCGGCGCGGTTGGCGTTGAAGCTTGCCAGCGTCGCCTTGGCGGCTGCCTTGCAGGCTTCCACCCGGCGCAGGTTCTCCGCCTCCTGCATGGCGCGGATCTGTTCCTTCGCGCTTGCCAGCTCGTCAGAAAGCTGCTTCACGCTGCCGTCGGTGGTCTTGGTGGCCGCCACGGTGTAGTCCACCACGTCGGCCACATCCGCGTTCAGCTCCACCTCACCCACGGTCAGCACAACATGGGCGGCACTCAGCGGGGCGATTCTGCGCTCCGTCACTTCGCCGTTGTCATCCGCGTTGAAGGTGTAGCCAAACAGGTTGCCGGAGGCGTCCAGCAGCGCCACATTCAGCCCGTCCTCGCTCATGGAAAGCACCTTGTGGTTGGGGAATTTGGCCTGCATCTGCTCCATCATCCGCTTGTTCATGGTTCTTCTCAGTCCTTTCATATTTGGTGTCGCGCTGCCATTTTCAGCGGCTGTGTGCAGCGCCGCGGCCCGCAGCTTCAGTGTTTTGAATTCCTCCTGCATGGCCGCCAGTCTTGCGATGTCCGCGCCAGGAATGGCGGGGTTCACCCTGTCGCCCAGAATCGTCACGCCCAGGCCCTTCCACTCCGTGAACACGTCCACGTCGCCTTCCTCGTGGCTCTCCGTGACCTCCGTTTCGGCGGAAACGTCCATCGTTCCCTCCTCCACGATCTTCGCCACCAGCTCCGGCGCGTAAAAAGCAAACAGCCGCCCCTTCGCTCTCAGCCACATATGACCGTCCCTTTCCACAAGGGTAAAGTCCTTCTCATCCTCCGACAGCGTTCCCACAATCCGCTCCGCCGTCGCGTCGGTAAAGGAGTAGTACTCCTTTCCGGTTTTCGGGTCCCAGCGCTTCGCCATGTTGTGGCCGTCGCCCACCTGGTTCCCCACATAGGCCACCAGCAGCGGCTGCCCCAAGAACGTCAGGTAGTGCTGCCGCAAATTGCGGTAGTCCCACTTGTTCCGGTTCACGCCCTCCCGCATGACCCACAGCTCCACGCCGAACTCATATTCGTTCAGCCTCTGCAGCACCTTCAATGTGCCGCACACGCCCTGTCTTGCGGGCATGGCCCTGGTTTTCAGCCCGCTCATTCGTCCTCACCGCCTTCAAAGTGCTCCCTGCACCAGCTGTCAAAGGTGGCGCGGCTCATTTCTCCGTTGTCCCACATGGCCCAGGCTTCCAGCAGCTTGCGCCGGTCGTCGGTGTTCACCACCTGCAGCTCCTCCGCTTTCAGCGACAGCGCGTTGAACTCGCCGTCCGCCGTCTTCCGGATAAAGTCGCCCAGCGCCTCATCCACGCTGTCCACAATGGTCACGCACACCTCAAACACACGGTCCAGGTCATTTCTGAACGCCTCGTCCAGTTCCGGCGTACCAGGGTAAGGCAGCCGCAGATGGTAGTCGTGTGGGATCTCCGCAAACTGATCTACACGCTCCGGCTGCACATGCTCCAGCTTGTGGATCGCGTCCGAAAGGAACGGCATCCCCATGTCGCACAGCACTCTGTCCTTGATGTCGGCAAACCACTTTTCCGCGTTGCCGTAGGCTTCCATCACCCGGCGCACCGGCTGTTTCAGCGGTGCAAATCTGGGGTTATCCCAGCTGGCGTATTCTCTCGCCCTCATGTCCTCACTTCCTCTCCCATCGAAATAGAAAAATGGAGCCGCCGCCCGTGGATCTCCACCGGCGTTGGCCCCATTTGGCTCTCCCCCGCAGCCCCTCGCCGCGGTTATTCTTTTTTCGACAACCGTGCCTACCTTAGTACCCCACGCATCAGCGCAAGCCTTCGGGCACAGCAGCCGTTCCTCTCTTTTTCTTCACGGTCCTCACCGTGTGGGCCTTGATGGCAAGCCCCTCCGGCGTCCGGCGTATCTCCACGTCATTGCCCTTGGCAAGCTCCCTGTTGATCTCGTGCAGATCCTCCGCCGTCAGCATCGCCGTCACGCCCATGCTCTCAGCCTCCCGCGTCCACCGACGCCTCCTGCCCCTCGGTGTCCGGTGCGCCCGTCTGTGGGGGCCGTCCTCCAGGGTTCCTGTCGTGTGCTGCCTGGGGCGGCAAGCCGCTCTCGCTCTGCTTGGCGTTGTAGCTGGTTACCAGCGGCAGCCGCATGTCCATCACGCCGCTTTCCTTGATGGCCGCGCTGATCGCCAGGTCGTCCATCACGCTCATGTCCAGCATCGCCCAATAGATCACCGTCTGGGGCAGCAGGCCCAGCGTCATGCCCTGCCGCGCGTTTTCAAAGGTCTTTTCATCCTCCGCCAGATTCCCGAACATGGAAAACCGCCACGCATATTTCAGGTTCAGCCCTTCCATGATGCCCCGCATCATCCGCTCATAGCAGCGGTAAATCTGCTCACCGAACCGGCTCTCGATCTGCAAGCTGATGTTGGCAACGCCTGCCCGCGGCTCGTCGCTGGTGGGGATCAGGGCGGAAAGTCCCGCCTTTGCCATGGTGTAGCCGTACCCTGCGGTGCTGATCTTCGTGGCCCCCGGCGCTTCCGACAGCTGGTGCAGCTCCATGTTTTTCAAGGGCGCCGCGTACCAGCCGATGCCGTTGGTGTTGTTCTCCGCCAGCTCGTTGTAGAATCGGGTGCGGAACAGTTCCCATCCGGCGTTGCTCAGTTTATAGTCGTCGGCGTTCTGCCGGCTGTCATCGTCTCGGTATTCGATCTCGCCCGTCAGCAGCGAGATCAGCGGGTTCTGCACCAGTTCCAGCTGGATCTGTTCATACTGCGCGATCTGGATCAGGGACAGGAAAAGCCCCGTCAGCGGCGATACCACCGCCGTCTGCGCGTCGTCGATCTCAAATGTGTATATCTTGTCAATGGGCAGCGTCACCCAGTAGTACCATCTGCCGTTCTGGGAATATGCCTCCGGCTCTCCCACAAGAGTGCCTCTCGCTCGTTCCAGCGCGGCCAGTCCCTGTAGATCCACCGCATTTTTCGCAGCATAGATGAATCTGGTGCCCGTTCCCTTGGGTGTTTCCCTCTCCGTCACCGCGGTAAACACGTCCCAATACGGGGCAAACAGGTCTCCAAACTGGGCGGGATCCGTCCCCGGCTGCACAAAGTACATCATGTTAAAGGCCACCGTGTACTTGCTCACGCTGTTGAATCCCACGATCTTCACCCAGTCGCTGGGCAGCTGCTGCAAAAAGGCGTAGTTCACCTTGTTGTGAGGCTTGTCCACGTTCACGCGGGGATAGCAGAAGATCTTGCCCTCCTGCACCGCCTGTCCCGCCAACTGGTGGGCGGTGGACTTGGGGTCCAGCTTTCGCCGCAGCTTTTCCAGCAGCTTCCACTCCCGCCAGAAGTCGTCGTTCTTGGCGCTGTCCTTGTCGTTGAACTCCGGCGCGATGCAGCTGTGGTATGTCAGCAGATCCTGATACACCTTTCTCGTGTGAAACAGTGGGTATGCCGTGAATTCCAGCGCGTGCTCCACCTGCCGCAGCCCCTGCTCGTTGCCCATGGGGGCGCGCAGCATTTCCGCCACGCTGTCCTTGCTGTAATCCTGGGGCAAAGACGAAATGGCCTTCACCCTTCGGTTCTGGATATAGGGGTTGTTGCGGTTCATCTGCGTCCCGCTTACCCGGCTGAACGCGCTGGCCAGCGCCCCTGCCGGCATGTCGCCGTACCGCTCGGATAGCTGGCGGAACCGCGCAAACACCTCCGGATAGCTCTCGCAGGCCACGCTTCTCAGTTCACTTGTCAGGTTTTTCCGCTCCGCCATCGGCCTGTGCCTCCTTGTCCAGTTCCGCCCGTTCTTTTTCCAGCTCCTGTTCCCACAGGTCCAGCAGCCGGTTCACACGCTGGGCCGTCGTGCTGCTCTTTTTGGCCGCCGCCTGGGCCAACACCGTGGCGATGCAGTCCGCCAGCCACAGCCGGTCCGCCTCCGTCAGCCGCCGCAGGTCCGCGCCCTTCACCTCCACGCAGGGAAGATTACGGGGCTTCGCCCTGCGGTACAGCAGGGCATATTCCGCCGTCATCCGGTAAAACCGCTCTTTTTCCAGCTTTTCCGCCGTCTCACGGCTTACCGCCGCCGCATAGAGCTTGTAGGTCGTCGCCATGTCAGTGTATCCTTCCTCCCCGTCGGGCCGTCACGGTGCGTCCGTGTCCGCCGCCCACTCGCGGCATCCCGCTGGAGCCGGTTCCGTTCTGGTAGCGGGCCAACTCCTCGTCCCAGTCGCTCTTGCGGCGCACCGCTTTGGCAAGCTCCTCCCGCTCCAGGATCTGGGCCACCCGCAGCGCGTATTTCAGCGCCGACCAGATATCGCGCTGAATGTGCTTGGAAATACGTTCCTCCCTCATGGCGTTTCCGCTGGGTACTTTTTTCAGATTCTGTATCTGTCCCGCCAGTTCGCGGGTTTTCAGGTATGGCTCCGCGATCTGCGCGTCCATGTAGTCATCCTTGATCCTGTGGTATTTCTTGTAGGCTTCCACGCCCTCGTTCACGTTGCCGCACAGCAGCTCCACGTTCCGGTTCTCGAATTGAAGCTCGGCATAGCGGACCATCTCCGCATCGGGGTCGGTCACCCCCGCGCCGCCCGCCTTGATGGGGTAGAGGCATGGGATCGCGTTGTCCTGCTCCAACTCTGTGAAGCTGGCGTGGTTCCGCACGCACAGCGGCGCCAGCCCGTCGCCCAAATCCATCATCAGGTTTTCCACCACGCTGGTGCCGTACTGCCATGCGTCTATGGCAAGGTAGGTGGCCGCCCCTCCGTCATAGCAGAACCGGCTCCACACGTCCTTCACCCGCTGTGCCTGCATCATACTCTTGGTTGGCGGGTTCCACACGTCCACATACACCAGCTGCTTTAAGTACCGGTCCCGTTTCAGCCAGTCCGTCTGCCTCGTGCATTTCAGCACCACGCAGGCGCACTTGGCGTTTTTCTTGTCGTCGGCGTAGGATACGTCGTATCCCACGATGTAGATCACGTCCTGCGGGTTCAGCTTGTTCCCCACGTCGTAGCCGCAGTGCCGGTTCTCCGCCACCATCAGTTTGCGGCTCTCCGTCAGCACCTCGTCCCGCACAATGGGGTTGCTGTCCGCGCCGGTGTACCGGCTCTCCATCTCCCGCATCCACCGTTCCGGCGTCAGCTTCGTTTTCAGCTTCTGCGCCCAGGAATAGGGCCGCATCTGCTGCAGCACCACGCACTCCCATGAGATGTCGTAGGCAAAGGCGCTCTCGCCCGCCAGCATAGCCTTCATGTTCTCGCATCGGGTCTCGTAAGCGTGGTTCTGCTTCCGCCCCGCGCTGGTAATGGCGTGGTCTTTATAGGGAATGTAGTTGGGGTCCGGCTTTCCCTCCACGTTGTGGGTCAGTCGCACCGCAGGCAGCACCACCGTGGTATACTCCGCAAAGTCAAAGGGCGGATTTTCCTCCTGTGCATACTCCTCCGCCGTCACGTCGTGGATGTTGTCGCCTCGCATGGCGGAGATATAAAACGCGCTGCCGCAGTCGGTCTCTATCTTAAAGTCATCCTTGCTCTCCGCCGTCACCCGCCACTGTTTCGCCAGCGCCGGGTAATCGTGCTCAAGCTGCCGGAAGGTCTTGCTGCCTATGGTCGCCATCTGCTTGTAGCTTGGCCCATAGTAGGCGCTCTGAGTCCCCGGCCATACCAGTCCATTGTCCAGTGCATATTTGAACTTGCTGTTCGTCTTGGTCATGCCGCGGGTCCCCGTAAAGGAAACCGACGCTTTTCTGGCGTATACCCGCGCCATCACTCTTTGCAGCAGTTCCTCGTTGGCAAAGTCCGCCGTTTCACTCCGGAATATATCCAGCGCCTTGTCCGGATACCACCGAAATACCCATATCAGAAACGCCCAAAAGGCGTCCTCATAGTTTTCATAGCTGCGCTCCTGGGTGGGCTTCTTCGTCACCCAGCCAAGGCCCGCCACATACGCTTTTCCCGTTCTCCGTGCCATGTTATTGGTTCTCTTTCAGTGGCCGCATCCGCACAAGGCCCAGCTTTTCGTAGTTGTACTTTTCCACCTCATTGGGTTCCTCGGCAAACTCACCCAGCTCGTCCCGCAGCCGCATCTCGTCCGGCAGCTCCGTCAGTTCCGGAAGGCCGTCATTCTGCCGCATCCGGTTTTCGTTGATCAGGATCATCTGGTCAGCTGCGTCCCGTGTATAGGGGTATTTGCAGGGCCGCCCGAAGAAGATCCGAAACGCCTCGTCCGGCTCGCAGGGCTTTCCGTTTTTCAAAAGGCCCGCCCTCTCCAGCGCCAGCACCATGTTGTCCAGCCGCAGATCCTCCACCGGCTTGGTGTCCTTCTTTCGCAGGTTTTCCGACGCCAGGTTCTCCTGGATCATGCTGCTTAGCTTCTTGGCCTTGTCGATCTGGCCCAGCTCCGCCGCGTCGTTCATCTGCTTGGTCCACTTCGCCACGTTGCGGAGGATCAGCTGCTGCTTGGCGCTCACGTTGTCCTCGCCGCCGAAATCGGCGCACAGCGCGTTATAAATGCGGTCGAACTCGTTGTAGTCCTCACTGGTGTAGGGCATCTTTCCGCTTCCCTCGCCCCAGTCGGCCACCTGCCGCTTCGTGCCGTTCTTTCCGTCTCTTGCGCTCTTTTCCAGGTCCACCGCCTTGCTGAATTCGCCTTTTTCCAGGCTGGACCCGAAGATCCGATTGATATCCGTCAGACCGTCCAAAAAGCCGTATTCGCCGCCGCCCTTGGTTCGGGCCAGCCCCTTCTTTTCCAGCTTCTCGCAGTAGGTGGTCCACTTCTCGCCGGCGCTCTTGGCGGGGATGGCCTTCATGTCAAACGGCTTGTCGAACTTGATGCAGCAGTAGAAGTAGGCAAGGCTTTCCCCCACCTCCGTCTCCAGCAGGTTAAAATACGCCTGCTGCTTTTCCGCCGTCATCGGTTCCATCTCCGCCATCTGACCGTTCCTTTCGCAAAAAAATGATACCTGCGGAGTGTTGCACTCCTACAAGTATCATTTTCGCAATTATTGAAACGTCTGAGGTACTTATAAGTCCCTTTTGCAAAATTTTCTGTGGTCATGGCTTTCTTGTACCGTTTCGTAGGGGCTGGCGTCCTCGACAGCCCTTGCCTCCCTCTGAGAGGGAGGTGGCAGCTACGGCGGCATAGCCGCCGAGATCGGAGCTAAAAACATGCCACCGGCATGTTTTCTTAACGTTCCGACTCTCCCCCAGCCTCGCTATCGCTCGGCAGCCCACTCTCAGAGGGGGCCTTTGATACCGCGCCCCATCAAATCCGCGCCGCTTGCGGCACACCCCGCCTTGCCTCCCTCTGAGAGGGAGGTGTCGCGGCGTAAGCCGTGACGGAGGGAGAGAATTAAAATCTCAAATTCTCTCCCCCAGTCACCTTGCGGTGACAGCCCCCTCCCAGAGGGGGCCAAGTATACCTTTCCCATCACCCCTGCTTTTCCTCTCTCCCCAGTAAGTAATCCACCGTCACGCCAAAATGCTCCGCCATGGCGATCAGGGATGAAGCCCTCGGTTCCGCCGTCCCTTCTTCATACCGGCGTATCTGGTGCTTGCTCAGTCCGCATAGCTCCGCCAGCACGCACCGTTTCATCCGTTTTCCTTCCCGCAGCTTCCGCAGCCTTTCAGGGAATCCGTCCATCCCGCGCCCTCCTTCCCGTCACAATGGGCCACACAGTCCGAAACCACGCCGTCCATCTTCTGCAGCTCTCCACGTTCATTGCCGTGCAACTTGGACACTTGGCGCAGGGATGTGGCGGCAGCCTGTGGGGCCTTTTCAGGTCGCTCCTCACTTTCGGCTTTCCCACCGCTTGCGCTCCTTTCTCGCCTCCTGCATCAGCAGCAGGCTTGCCGCACCCACCAGAGCGATCACCGTCAGACATAAGCAGCCCACCACCGTCTCATACACTCTGTATTGCAGACACAGCACCGCTACCACCGCCGCACAGTCCCACGCCATCAGGCCAAACAGCACTTCATTCTTCATTCTTTCCCCACCTCTCTGATCTGTGGCACCATTACTGTCAGTTCTGTCTTCACATAGCTTTTCCCTGCGTACTGTTCCACGCTCTCCACAAACGCGCCCAGCCGTTCCGCCTCCCGTACAAGATCCATTCTGGCCCCCTCCTTCGCGGCTTCCAGCCTGAATGAGTCGAACGCCATCCCGTCATCCTCTATCCGCCGCGTCGCCGTCACCGTCGCCGTCGTCGCCATGCTCACAGGCTTCATCAAAATGGGAATATACCTCGGTGCCTTGAGCCTTTCCAGTTCATCGATTCCCAGACAGCCGCCCAGCTTGCGGATCATCCACTTTCTCAGTTTATTCATGCTCTTTTCTCTCCATAGCTGCAATAATCGTCATCCGCCGGCACAGCAATAAAACTGTTGGGATTCAGGCACTTTTTTGCCCCACTGTTGAACTTGCAGTCCTTACACCGCGTCACGGCTTCCATATCCGCCGCAAGCATGTCCATCAATTCCGACAGGCACCATTCCACGTCGCTGTTGTCGATGCACCTCCGTGCAAGGTTTTCCGCGTTCAACGAAAGCAGCTCCCCCACAAGGTCTTTCAGCTCAGCCATTGTCTACGCCTCCGTTCATCTCAGCCCCGCAGCAATCGCAGTACGATGCCCGATACTCGTCCCATTCGTGTTCTTCTCCGCAGTTGGAGCATGTCTGAACGCCGTCCTCCTCGATCCAATGCGCACGGACGATCTCCCTTACGTTGGATGTGGCCTTCTTTTTCAGGCCAATGGCAATGCGCTTGAGCATGTATGTCTGTGCCACACTGATGTTTGCGCCGATCTCCCTATGCACAGCCGCCATAGCATCGTCAAGTTTGATGTATTCCGCCATCACTCCACCTCCCTGATCTCATCCTCGCCAAACTCCACGCCGTCATTGATACGCTCCAAAACACCTTCCACAAAGCCCTCGTCGGCACAGGCGTTCAGGTATCGGATAACGTCGTTGGCTAATTCCATGATAGTTCGTTTACTGCTCATCACTCCACCACCTCATACGTTTTCTTGAAGATGTCCGCCTTGCAGGGGTAGAACTCCCCGTTCACGCCCCGGATGATGTAGTCGCCCTTTCCGCACCGCATGGTGCCCTCCAAGGTCTCGATGTCGATATATGCCTCGGTATGAGATATCTCCGAATCACTCATGAACTTTATGCACTCTTTCCAGTTCCAGCCCAGAAAGCGGATTGCCTGAATCTCCACCGGCTTCTTACGATATGTTCTAATGGACATGTTGTTCCTCCTGTTTTTCAAAATAGAACTTGACGGGATGTTCATTCTCCACCACCTCGCCATACGCTACGCCTACCTTGTAGATGTAGTTTTCTCGCAGTTTGCGGGGGATTTCCTCAATAAACCGCCGGAACAGCGACAGGGGGTTTGCCCGTTTGTAGTGGTTGCACATCCTGCAAGCTGGCATGAGATTGTCGATGTCGTCTGTTCCAGCATCCTCGCCGTTCCACGCCCGAAGCGGCTTAAAGTGATCCACCTGCATCTCTTTGTAGGCGATCTCTCTCCCACAATAGGCGCAATGACCGCCGTACTTGCGATACACGGCTTCACGCTTTGCCTTGCTGATCGCCATGTCATTTCACCTCCACATATGCCGCTTTCAGCAGATCACTCACATCTCCGTCGCCGCTGTCCATGATGTAATCCCCTGCAGCGTCAAAGAACTGATAGGCTCTGCTTGGCCTTGCCACAATTCCCGTGTACTTCCCAAGCAGCCGAAGAAATTCCTCATAGTCACACTCTTCGGCGCTTTTCAGTTCCTGATACTGTTTCTTCGTGATCTGTGCCATCACTCCGCCTCCTTCACCTCAACCGTGCAGATTGTGTCATTCCGGCTCCCGCCGTGGGGCACCAGCAAAATGCGCCGCATGGCAAAGCCGCGCTTTGCGCCCAGGCCCATGCTGTTCCAGCCGAAGCAGATTACCTTGCCGCCAGGCTTGAGAATACGGGCCACCTCGTTTTTGCTCTCACTCCAAAACGTCATGCGCCCGTCCCATTTCAGGCCGCCTTGAATCCCGTCATAGCACTCCTTGACCTGCCGCTGGGAATAGGGCGGATCATACAGAACGCCATCCACGGAGTTGTCGGGGATCGTCTTCAAAAACGCCATCGCGTCCATGTGGTATGTCGTTGGCCTATCGGGATTCAAGTCGTTTGTGATCGTCGCCGGTGACTTTTCACCAGCGAAAGGATCGACCCATACCCCGTCGTCCATTTCCTCCCGCAGCAGCTGTGCAATAGGCTTGATAGCAAACGTCCACTTGTTGGGCATCGCCCAAATACGCTCCATACGCATCACTCCACCTCCTTTCCCCAGAACTCGCGGCGACAATCAGCGCAATGACTAATACAACATTCCTGAGAACCGTCCATGGATTTTTCTATGTGGCACGGCTTTATGAAAAGCGCATCTGTGGTTGGCTCAATGTAAGCCTCCGGCCACTGCTCCAAAAACACATCCTGCCGTGTCTTGCGCGGATGTACAGCAGCCCATTTTTCTACGACATTAACGATGTCGGTTCCAGCAACGCCGGTCATGCCGTTTAGCTCATTGCACTCCATGTATCGAGCTGGGCATTTTGCGCAGGAACTTACATCTGAGCCAGAGTATGCCTTGCACATCCGGTTCCGCTCCTCAATAAATTTAATCGCGTCCATTTTTCGCTCCTTTCAACGCTGCTTCCGCGTCTTTGCGGGTCAAAAACACCGTTTTGTCGAACACAAGATCCCAGCGCACAGACATTGTGACTTGCTGGTCGGCGGCAAGGGAGGCATGTACTACAGGCCCCGAAGATTTGCAGGCTACAACATCAAATTCTATAACTCGACGTTCCTCTATTTTTTTGCCGAATGTCATATACACCGTATCGCCCACATTACAGGGCAGCACCACCACGCGCCAAAGTCTATCTGCTGCGGCAAGCTCCCGAAGCCGTCTGGTATCAACCCCAAACATTCTGGCTATTGCGTGAATACATCCTTCCTCGGATTCCTCGCGGATCTTTGCAATCTCCTCCGGCGTCAGCCCCGTGTCCTCATAGGCGGCAAGGCGAAGAAACCGCTCCTCCGGAATGTTTCGCGGATATCCGTTGCTGATCCGGTTCTCATACTCCTTGCGCTGCGCGTCCGCCTCGCGCTTATTTGTCAGCCGTTCCATATTTCGCCTCCTCGATCCGCTCCGCCAGCCGCTCCAGCTTGTACCGGCGGAATGTTTCCACCTGTCCCGCACAGTCGAACAGCATCACCATCTGCTGAAGCATGATCTCCACGTCGGCGATCTCCTCTGCAATGTGGGTGGTGTTCTCCTGACCCCTGCCGTTTTTGCAAAGCTCCTTTGTCAGCTCGCTCATTTCTTCGATGGCTACCTGCATCTGTGAGCTTTTCCCGAACGTCTCCAGCGCCGCCCGGCAGATTTCGTCGCCTTCTTGTGCCGCCAGATTAAACCGCAGCCCCTCGTTGGCCTGCCGCAGCGCTTCTATATCCCGCTGCTGGTTCTCGATCAGGTCAGCGGCAGCATCCATCACGTGCTCTTGACAATGCTGCTGGTCGACGGCTAACTTGCATCCGTGGCACACGCCCTCTGCACAGCACCGCAGCGCCGTCACGATCTCCTCTTGTGTCATGTTCTCACTCCTTCAAACAATGTAATCTGGTTTTCTTCCGGCAATTTCAGCATTTCCGCCTGCGCCTTGCGAAAAAAATCCCGGCTTATTTCAAATCCGTATCCTTGTCGGCCTGTTTCCATGCAGGCCCGCAAGGTGCTGCCACTGCCAGCGCACGGGTCAATGACAACATCTCCAAGGTCTGTAAATACGGTAATCAGCCGTTTCAGCAGCGCTACAGGCTTTTGTGTTGGGTGTATCTTCGGAATTTCTTTCCCATCCCTGCGCCACTCGAACCAGTTGAAAACCATGCGCTTCTGCCCGCTCTCGTCTGTGTTGCGAAACTTTGGCAACTTGTCCCGATATAGAACAACTGCAAACTCCGTCGCACCTACGATCCGCATATTGGCTTTCAGAACCTGTGCGGAGTAGTTTTTGACGAAGAACAACGGATAGGATTTCATAAACCCATATCGTTTTCCATAGTCGATTACCGTCTGCATCTGCTCAAAAGCGCAAAACACGATCATGGCAGGTGCTTCTCCTTTTGCTTTCGGCTCCTTTTTCAGCAGGCGGGAACAGAAGTGCATATATTCCGCAATCTTGAAATTCCCGTCGGAATTGAAAAACGCTTTCTTGGCAAGTCTGCTTTCTCCGTTGGCATTGTCCCCGCCCTTGTACCACATAGGGTTGCTGGCGTAAGCATTTGTCCCGATATTGTAAGGAATATCGGCAATCACCAGCTGTGCTTTCGGAATGTTGTATTTCTTGAAATTCTGAAAGTTGTCGTTAAACAGCTTTACCTTCGCCCTCTCCGGCGCTATCGGGTCATTGGTGTAAATCATATGTCACTCTCCAAACACCACGCCGTACTCCTCCTTGAGCATATCCTTAATATGCCGCCGACGGATACGGCCATCGTTGATCTCCTGTGCGGTCTGCGTCAGACACTCGTAAAGATACGCGATGCTCTGCGTGTCACGGCTGTCCGCTGTCTCCTCTTGCACATGCCAGCCGCACTTGTCCATTAAGACCATCGCCACCATGTCCATGCACTCCCGCGTACCTTTCAGGCGACCTTGCTGTATCAGCCGTTCATCGCGGGATAGATGCTGCTTGCCCATAGGTTTCTCCTTTTACGTCTCATACCGGAAGGTAAAGCCTCCCAGCATGTCAAATTCTTTCTCTGTCTGGACCTCCTCGCGGCACCGTGCCGAAACCGAGGACTGTCCAACATGATTCTTCTTGGCCGCCTCCGCGGCGGACCGGTAGTTCTCCACCACCTCGCCCCGCCGGTCGATCTTCACCACGGGTTTCCGCCGTGCGGAGGTGCCGTACCGTCTGCCGCCCTCCTTCGGCGTGATCACCTCAAGGTTTTCCAGGCGGTTATCCAGCCGCAGGCCGTTCCGGTGGATGATCCACGTCCCAGGCTTCCTGCCGCCCATAAAAGCGTCCGCCATCAGCATGACCACCGCCTTGGGCCGCGCCCTTCCGTCCTTATGCACCATCTGCACGGTGGCTCTTACGCTGCCGTTATACAGTCCTGCTTTCAGCGTCAGCCAGTTCCCGTCGCCCAGCTGCCGCTGGATATCGCCCTCTCGGCTGATGCGGTATCGGTACTTATAGCCCTTTATCTCTGCCCACCAGCTCATGTGTCCGCCTTTTCACACCGGCGCAACGTCAGGCTTTCGGCCAGCTCGCCGGCGGCCAGCTTCCGCCGCTTTGTCCTCTTGTGCGCTTGGCAGTTGCGGCACTCCGGATACGGGCAGTTCATGCACTGTTCCACCTCTTCCGCCGCCGCCATCCCGATGTGATAGCCGTCTCCGCTGGTGAAGCATTTCGTCTCGTCATCTCGATTAGGACTGCGTTTCCTGCCCCCATCCGCAGAAAGCCACGGCAGCACCGCGCCGCTTGCCATTCTCAGGTACATCGCCTTTGCGTTTCCTCCCATTTTGCTATACCTCCGTAATCGAAAAGCCGTACCGCTCCCGGAATAGCTTCGCCTTGTTGCGGTACACCTGCGTCCGGTATCCCTTGACGTCCTCTACTACTTTCAGCCAGTGCACATCTCCGTTACAATCGGGCACCGTCTTGCGTTCATACACAAAGTCCGCCACATAGTACTCTCCATTGTGCTTCACGCCCTCCGTCGTTTTGAATCCTTCTATCAGGCAGAACCGCACCTGCAATTTCAGGTCACGGATCATGCCCGCCTGCTTCATCAGCATCAGCTCGTCATACCGGCGGGCCTCCTTCTTGGAATCAAATATCAGTTCGCCTCGTCTGGACTTCTCTGCGTGATACTTGCTGCCTTTCTTCTTTTTTTCTTCTTCGGCGGCCCTGGTTTTCTCCGCCTCCCGCGCCATGATCTGCGCCATGGCCTGCTGCTGGGCTCTCGGCCCCAGCCGCGCCAGATCCGCCACAGAATAGCCCATGCCTTTGTTCCTCCTTATCGTCCCAGCCGCGCCGCCAGCGCCTTTACCCTTCGCTCGTACTCCTTGGGTGAAAGCCCCTGCTCCCGCAGCTTCTTCTTTTCTTCTTCATACATGCGCCAATCCGTTCTCTCAGTCGTCCTCCGACCCGAAAGACCGGCTTGCCCCGCTTCTTCCCTTCTTGCCATAGCCTCTGCCTCCACTGTCGTCCTCGTTTCGGTAACTCAGTTCCATAAAGGTCATTTTCGCGCCCTCGAAATAGAAGTTCACGTCCCCCGTCCGGCCTCGCCTATTCTTCGCCACGCTGCAGCCCACCTGACTCACGTCTGCGGGGTCCGTTTTCCAAAGGAACAGCACCTTCACGGCGTTCTGCTCCAACTCTCCGCTGTCACGCAGGGAGGATAGTCTGGGCTTGTCCGTCTCGTTCACGGTGCGGCTCAACTGCGCCGCCGCCACAATGGGGATCTCCATTTCCGACGCCAGCAGCTTCAGCTCCCTGCTGATGCCGCCCAGCTCAAGATTCCTGTTTTCGGACTTCTTTTCGCCGATCATCAGCCCCAGATAGTCCACCACGATCATTTTCAGTCCCTCAATGCCCAGCGCCAACTCACGGATACGGCTCACCGTCACGTTCGGCCCATCGTAGAAGTAAATAGGCAGCTTGGCCTCCATGCTGGCCTCATATGCAATGTGCATCCACAGTGTTTCGTCGCTCTCCGGCACCCCGTCGATCATCTGGTCCATGGTCAGGCCCTCCACGTTCTTCGCCAGCAGGCGTTCGCCCACCTCTCCGGCCAGCATCTCCGCCGTCACGTACAGCACCGTGTTTCCTTTCCGCGCCGCCGTCTCCGCCAGCGCCATACACATGGCGCTCTTGCCGCATCCCGGCCTTGCGCCCACCAGGATCAACTGCCCAGGCCACATACCTTTCAGCGTGGCATCCAGCAGTGGGAATCCCGTGTCGATCCGGTTGTCCTTCCGGCCCGACGCGCTGTCCATGGCGTCCTGCATGGCCTCCGACATGGTTTTCAGCCGTCCGCCCCGCCGCGCCTTCATCTTCTGGTGGCATATTGCCGCCACCGACGCCTGCGGATCATCCTCGTCCCCCAGCGCCTCCATCACCGCTCGGGTAAAGCGGGTTTTCTCCGCCTTCTTCCGCACGATCTGGGCATATTCCATCACGTTGGCGCTGGTTGGCGTCACTTCCATCAGCTGGATCAGGTACTTTCTTGTGGTCTCCGTATAAACGCCGGAGCGCTCCATCTCCGCCGCCACGGTCACGCCGTCAATAGGCTTTGCTCCCGCGTGCATCTGCCGGATCACCCGAAACACGTCCTGATTGGTCTTTATGTAGAAATCATCTTCCTCCAGGCATTTCAGCACGTCTTTCACGCACCTGGCGTCTATCAGCATGGAACCCAGTACCGCCTGCTCCGCCTCCGCGGAATAGGATGCCTGCCAGGGTAATGACAAGCCCTGATTCTCGCCGCCTTTTTCAATCACGCCGATCTCCATCTCACCGTCACTCCTTCACAGGCCCCTGATCCCGCACCATGTCGGCGAAGATGCTATTGAAATGCTTCTTGAAGTCAAAGGCGGACTGGACCTTCCTGCCCCACCATTCGCTGTCCAGCGAATAGTCCATGACATTTGCCATGGTTTTCCAGCTCACCTTGTTTTCCTGATGGAGCCGTTCCATGGCGTCCGCCCAACGCTGCAGGTCGTCCTCTGTAGGCTGCGCCCACCCAGGATTGTCCATTTCCTTCTGCTCGGCAAAGTAGCGTGCCGCACGGTATGCCTTGCTCTCTGGGGGATAGACGGTCTCCGGCGCTTTCTTCCCCCTGTCCAGTTTGTCAAACAGAATGCCCTGATAGTTGTTTGCCATGCTGTACCGTATCTGCTGCGCCACCGCACCATCTCCCATGGCTTTGGCCTTGTTCACCAGTTGGGAGATCAGGTTCTGATACCCCTTGGGCTTATAGAATTCCTTTCGGTTTCGCTCCCACTTGTAGTCCAGCCACTCATTCACCGCATCCAGCAGGTCGCCCGTAAAGCGTTCTTCTGTCTTTGGGTCCATCACAGGGCGGCTTTTTTTCTCCTTGTCCCCCCGTGGGGGGATATAGGGGGGTATATCTTCTATCTCTGACTCTATCTCTGACTCTGACTCTCCGTAACCGAATTCGCACGGTGTTGTAACATCGTTACCGCCATGTTCAGGCAGGGCGCTGTTTTTCCTTGCCCGATACTCCCGCATACGCTGTGCCGCAGCGCCCTCGCTGCCCACATTCTTCACGGAAAACGGCAGAAAAACCTCTGTCAGATCGTCGGACGCCTCCGCCAGTCCGCAGGAGATCAGGTACTGCAGCGTGACCTCCACATTGGCGGGATCTTCGTCCAGCTCCAAGGCCAGCTCGTCGGCAATGTTCTCCTCCAGCCCCGACCATTTCAGCGTGCCATCGTGCTTCATTGCCACCAGCTGCATTTTCAGGTAGATGATGACGTAGGTGTCGCCTCCCGCGATCTTCCGCAGCTTTTTAATGCGCTTTGAGGTGAAGAAATCGTCATACAGCCGCAGCCAGAAATACCGTTTTTCCTCCGCCATAGGCTATCGCTCCTCCTCGATCTCGCACATGTCCACCATGCCGCTTTCATATCCTTCCTCGCCGCAGGCCAGGCACAGCGGGCAGGCGCAGCAGTATTCCCGGTTCCGCGTAGTCCGGTTCACAAGGCACCTGTCCAGCATCGCCGCAAACTCCCGCTTTGTGCATGTGATTTTAACTTCCACGTCCATGTCCTTCTCTCAGATGCTCAATTCAAAGTCATCGTCTCCGCCGGCCTGATCCCACGGCATGGGCTCATCGTCCTCCATTTCATGAAGCCCTCCGGCCATGTCCGCCGTCTGGGGCGCTGCGGCTGCCGCGCTCTGCGCCGTTGGCATTTGCCCCTTGCTCATGGCCTCCAGCTGCGGCAGAAGGGCGATCAGGCGATACAGCATGTCAACGGGGATCTCCAACAGCGCTTCCAGTGCACCCAAAGGAATCACATGGTCGGCCCGCAGCTCGCTCCACACTTTTTTCTCGCCGTCCTTGGTGGTGTACGGACGCTGCCGCCAGGTACCCACGGCGATCACGTCATCGCCTTTTTCCAGACAGGCGGCCAACCTTGTGGCCGCCCTGTCTCCCATCGCCAGCACGTTCATAAACATCTTGCTGTCGTAGGCAACGCCGAACTCCGCCTTCGGCGTGTGCTTCTGTGGCGTCTCGCTGGTGCGGGCGTCTCGGCTGACGGAGCCGGTACAGATCATGTACAGGCTCCCGTCAGCGTTGCCCTCCGCGTCTACGCATTTTCGGACAAACAGCGGCATTACTGCTCACCCTCCCCGAAGAATCCAGCAAAGTAGTCTCTTGCCTCCGTTTCGGCCTTTGCAGGGCGCTCTGTGCGTTTTGTGGCCTTGGTGGTGTCATCACCCTGCTCCTGCGCCGCTGGGGCGGCAGGCGGCTCCATAGGGGCGGTCTCGGTGGTCGTGGTATGTACCTCGCCGGTGCTCTCGTCCACCACATATCCCGTGGTGGGGACCACCGGTTCCTGTCCGCCCATCGGCATATCGGGGATCACGCCGTCGTCGCTGTCCTCGTTGAAGTAGCTGCGCACCTCGTTGCTCAAGGGAGCATAGCCGCTGTTCAGCAGCTGCCGCAGCATGGTCTTGCGGCACATCTTGTCCTGGCCGCCGCCCACGTCGTACCAGGGCGTACCCCTCAGCAGCTTCTTCTGCTCATCGGCGCTCAGTTCTCCGGCGATCATGGCGTTGTACTTTTCCAGCTTAAAGGCGGGCGAATAGCGGTCTGCGTGGCGCAGCAGCTTGTCCATGCTCCAGTATTCGTAGCGAAACGCACCGTCTTTCAGCTCGTAATAGGCGTAGTAGCCGATGATCTTGTGGCTTTCCCTCTCCTCATCCGTGTCATACTTGGCAAGGTTGATGGTGGGCTTTCCGGTGCGGCGGTCGCGGCCTTCCAGCTCACCCTCGCGCACCTCAATGCAGTCGATGTCGGCGTAGTGACCCGTGGACATCGCCAGCTGGCAGTAGCCTTTGTAACCCATGCTGAACTGCGCCACCGAGTCATAGGGCACGATGTAGTAGCCGTGGCCGTAGATCAGGCCCATGCCCTCGCCGCGCAGTCCGGCGGCAATGATGGTGCCTGGGTCGCACTTTTTCAATGCGTCGCTGGCGCTCACCGCGCCGATCAGGGTGCTGGTGAACCGCGCCGCCATCCGCTTGTCTTTCAGCGCTCGCGTGATCATCTGCTGGGTATTGGCCGCCGTGATCGCCATACTGAACGTCGTCTTCTTCTCCCGCGTCGCTGGGGTGAATCCTGTCTGGTTCTGTGCTTTCATGCTTCCTCCTTACTCCTTCGGCACCGGCATAAACCGGATGCCGTTTGCTTGCATATAGTCTCTCAGCCCGTCCAGTTTCCTCGCCGTGCTGATTGCGAGGAACGCCACTTTGTACTCAGGCTCCTGTACGGTGGCCTGTTCAAAGGCTTCCCGCTCCGTGGGGCGGATCACATCCGCCACGCTGGGGTCCATCGTCCCTTCCACGCCGACCACCTTATATCCCACCGGCTCATCGCAAATGAGGGTGGGGTCCAGCGGCGCGGCCTGCTGCTCACACATCTCCGGCGGCATGGCGTACATCTTGAAGCGCTGTTCCTTCTTCGCTTCCGACTCCCTGCGCTTGCGCTCGTCCTCCTCGGCTTTCAGCTGCGTCAGGGTATTGTTCTTCATCAGCACCGCGCCGATGTTCCGCGTCGTGCGGTATTCCGCCAGCAGCTCCGTCTCAAACTCGCTGCCCAGTGCACGGATGGCGTTCAGGTCTGCGCGGCACCGGTCAATGGCGGCGCACATGTGCGCCCGGGCCGTGCTTTCGGCATAGGTGGCGTTCAGCCACTTGGGGTTGAAGCAGTCGTCAAAGCTGATCCACTCCGCCATGTCGCCCACGACCTTGGCAAAGTAGTCCATCAGGCGCAGCCGCTTCTCCTCCTTCGCCGCGTTCTCCATGGCCTTGATCTGCACGTCCAAAGTGTTGGCCGCCTCGTCGCACAGGGTTGTCAGCTCCTTGCACTTGGCTTCAAAATCGCTGTAAGCCTCCATCGCCGCCGCCTTCGCCAGTTTCCGGCTCTCGTCAATGCGGTCGCGGACCTTCCGAATGGAGGCGCGGTACTGCTTGCACTGGCTCATGCTCTCCGGCGTCACCGCCATGGTGCGCAGCGGTTCCAGGTTCTCCGTCAGCCACGCCTTTGTCTCGTCGAAGTTGGCGCTGATGCTCTGCTTCCGCAGTTCCTGTAAGTCGCTGGTGATTCGGAACTCGATCATGTTCATGCCTGCCGTTCCTCCTCGTCATACTGGGTGATCCACTTCACCCGGTCGGCCCACTCCGGCTTGATGTCGCTCTCTGGGCAGTTGACCTCCACCACAATGGCCCGCTTCGGTTCCTCATTGCCCGCCGGAGCCAGTACCTTGTCACCCACCTTCAAAAAGGGCAGTCGGGTGCGGAAGGTATAGGACGCACCGGCGTAGCCGCCCGACTGGGGCTTGTAATACTTCACCTTGCAGATCATTTTTCGTTCTCCTCCTTTTTCTCTGTGGTGTCCTCCGACACAGCGCCATTGGTCTGCTTCATAATTACCTCCACAGCCTTCGGAGCTTCTCTCACGGCCTTCATTACGGCGAACTGCACCTGTTCCAGACACTTGGCGTAGCCATAGGCAGAAAGCTTATTGGTCGTTATCCTGCTCTCAAAGTCCAACCCGTCCTCCGCTTCCGTTGCGAAGCACATCATGGCGAATTTCAGGTCGGTGGCCTCCTTCAGCACCTCGCCCGTTTCCGCGTCGCTCATCACCAGTTTCAGTTTCATGTTTTTCTCCTTTCAGAGTCGTAATATTGCTGCGGGGGGTGTCCCCGTCAGTATGTTGTTTTGGTAAAAGGCGATCTCCTTTTCCAGCAGCCATGCCATGTTTTCGCCCTGCTCCGCCCGCTCAAAGCGATAGGTGCGGATGGAAAGGTCGCCCTCCATGTTTTCAAGCCCCGCCATCAGGTCCACGAACTCGTAGCCGGTCGCCAGCATTTGATGAAGGAGCTGACAATGGTATGGGTCAGGCACTCTCTTGTCCCACTTGGCCCACCCGGCCTTGCCGTTGGGGGAGCTGGTCTTGATCTCCAAAATGCCCTTCCGCCCCTGTTCGTCGGTGATCTCGCCGTCCAGCGTAGCGAAAAGCCATGGCCGCTCTTTTTGGTACAGCATGTCGTATGCGTGGTATTCCACCGTGTAATCCGGATGCATGGCTTCATACAAGCCCCGCAGCGCCGGTTCCATCCGCACACCGCGGCTCACCGCCGCGCTGCCGCTCAAGTCCTTGGGGGCATCCTTCCCCACTTTCAGCCGCCATAGTTCCAGCGCCGACATCCAGGGCGACATGCCCACCACCGCCGCGGCTTCCGAGGCTCCTATGCCTTGTTGGTTCCGGCCTGCCAGCCATTCCTCCCGGCTTTCAAAGCGCAGTCGTTCCGTTGCTTTCCTCTCCTTTCGTCAACAAAAAAAGCGCCGCCAAGCAGTTCGGAAATTCCGAACCACTCGACGACGCTCCGCCCTTCCCGCCAGCTGACTTAGGCGGGGTACGCTATTTGGTTTTCAGCTCGTCCCGTTTCACCACCACGATTTTCAGCCTGTCCTTCAGGGGGATCAGCTCTACCCGCTGCCCCCTCGCCAGCGCCGCATTGATGGCGAATACTTGGTCTGCCGAAAGATTGATTGAAGCCATTTTCTCTCCCTCTTATTCATAAAGCCCAAGGGCTTTACAGCTTGTCCATATGCCCACCAGGGCGATCACCACGAAGATCAGCAGCCACAGCGGGCCTCCGCTGCTCACGCCGCCAAGAAAGCCCAGCGCCGCCATGGCGCTGGTGCCCAGCAGCCACTTCCACTTTCGGTCACGCCGGCGCTCATTTCTGGTCTTGCTCATTGCCTTCATCCTCCCCATAGTCATCTCCGCCGCAATTGGGGCATCGTTCCTCCCGCCGCGTCTCCCAGCCGTTCTCGCCGTCCAGGTTCTCTCGCACGGTCACGATCTCCGGCCTGCGGAATCGCTTTCCGCATGTATAGCAGCGGTATCTCATTTCTTCGCCATCAGGCACTCGCACAGCTCCTCCATGGGGATGTGCAGCTTCTTGCAGGCCCTATCCAGTTCACGCAGCGTGAAGTCCATCGGTGTGTCCTGCTTCCGGTGCAGCGTCGAGGGGGATATTTTCATGGCCGTTGCCAGGTTCTCCCGTGTTACCCTTTCCGCGCCCATGGCCCCCCGCAGCATCCGGCTCAGTTTCTGATCCACTGGGTTCGTCCCCAGCAGCGGTCTTACTCTCGGCATCTTCGTACTCCTTCCTTCAACGTGTCGTTTGTCTTGCGACGAGTTCCTTGACCGCAGTGTACTCCATACCCAACTCCAACAAGACGGATATGCGATTCTCCATCTTGGAAACGGCGGATAACTCGTCAGATGTCATATAGTCGCTGGCTGTCGCATCCTTGTCCGCCCCACGCTCCTTGCGCAGCTGCCGCGCCGTCTTGCCCAGCGCCGCCATGTAGGCCAGGTCGGTGTACTGTCCGTACTTAAACTGCTTGTGCGGACTGTCCGGCAGCGCCTTGATGGCGTCCGTCATGCTGGTGCGGATTGGCTTGCGTTCCTGCTTTGCCAGCCGTGCTTTGATCAGTTCCTCGCGCATTTCGTAAAACTGGCGGACAAGCGTCTTTTTGAACTCGATCACCACCGGCGTATTCCGCAGGAATGTAAACAGAAGTGTGGCCTGCTGCTCATTGAGGTGATAGACCTTCACCATCTGTTGACCACCCCGCGTTTGCAAGGGTATCATTTCAAATGAGACCCTTCCGAACTCCCGGAAATCCTTTTCGTGCTGCTGGATTAGCACCTGAATTGTGTGTCGCTTCACACCGGCGCACTCCGCGATGACCTCAGAGGTCGTAAACGGTTCCTCCGTGTTTGAGGTAAGGTAAACAAGCTCGTTCACTTTCGCTCCTCCCCGCCAAATCGCCGCTGACCTCCTAAAAACTTGTCCACAAAGTACGTCTGCCCACGACCCGTAACCTTCACTGTTTTACTGACGGTAACGGAGCCGTCCGACCGGGTAATGGCGGTTTCCTTGATGGAAAACAGTTCCATCTCCATAGCCTTTTGTGTGGGCATATTGTAGTCTGTCCCGGTGCGGCGTATCAGGTAGCCGTTATCCCGCAGCCACGCGAACAATCGGTTCTGGCCTATGTCCACGCCGTTCTGCCGCAGCAGTTTCGCCAACTCACCCACCAGAATGGAACTGTGGGACGCGCTCACGGCATCTGCAAACAGAACCTTCGGCCTGTCCGCTTCTGCCTGCTGTTCCAGCGCCTTGCGCTTCTGCCGCTCCTCCTTGAGCGTGGTGGCCAGTCGAATGATGTAATCCGGGTCTGTCAGCGTTCGTTCGATGACCTCCGGCGTCATGTATGTACCGTGCTTTTCGATACTGGGAAGGATTTCCGACGTCACCCACCTCTTGAATTTCTTCGCAGTGGGTAGTTTGCTGGAAAGAATGAGCGCATACACGCCGGAGCGATTAACAAGCGTCAACCCTCTGTTGGGAATTTCAAAAGTCGCGCTTTCCGACTTTTGAAAAATTCGTTTGTCCTCAGTGTCTACGTGCGCCTCTAAAGCGTCGCGTGTGTTGCTGTATCCCAAGGACTCTGCGATGTCCTTTCCAACAAACCAAGGCTCTCCGTTTATTTCAATAACCCGGACATCTCCGAACTCTGGATTGCTGAATACCTTCATCTTATTCACTTTCGCTCCCCCTCTTTCAGCAACTCAGCCACGCGACAACCGTAGATTTCACTCATACGGCGCATTTTCTTTGCATCAGGCGATGTGTTTCCCGTCTCCCACGCCCACAACGTCGTGCGGGAAACACCAAGCAGCGCCGCGGCCTCCTGCTGGGAGATACCCGCGTTCACTCTACAGCTGTAAAAGCTGTTTTTTACTTTTCTCTCCACATTTTCACCTCGAATACGTTAAATTAACTTGACAAACTATGCAACGTAGTGTATTTTGTAATTGTGATGTTGTAATACGGTACATTCTATGTTGCTCTTCCGATTTCGCTTACTTCATTGTTGTGTGTTTGTTGCCTGTATGTTCATTTTACCACATGACACCCAGAAGTCAAGGGCAACATTTGCCGAACATCGCTTTTTGTAATTTCTTATAATTTGGGGTGGCATTTTATGGTAAAAATGACAACAGAACAAAAGCTTGCCTTACAGAAGCGTAACGGTGAAATGATTGCAAAGATTGAACTTCTCCTTCTTGCAAAGGGGATTTCCAAGGGTGACTTTTACGCCGCAATTCCGATAAATCGCAGTTCTATCTCCGCATGGCGTCAGGGAGAAAGTTCACCATCTCCCAAGAAACTGAAACGAATTGCGGAATTCTTAGAGGTTGACCCTTCCTACCTGGTTCCTGTAGACACAAAAAAAGAGTCCGCTCCCACATCGGAAAGCGAACTCGACGGTGCCCTTGTGAATTTACTCTGCTCTCTCTCGCCTACTGAGCTTGCGCAGGTACAGGGCTTTGCCGCAGCCCTGATAGCAGCTCGTAAAGCTTAGTCTTTTCTTCCAGTGTCATCTGGGAAATGAATTCTCGCGCCTGCTCCTCGCTCATGCTCTTTCTCCTCTCCATCCGTTTGTTTTGTGTTCCCCGCTGCCGCCGATCCCGACAGCGGGGAAATAGCAGATCACTGTAAACCCGACGTATCTGCTACACCTTCATGGTAGCAGAAGCGCCATGCCCCGTCCACCCGCAAAACGGGGAATCCTGTCTTGTTTCGGGGAATCTCTCCCCAAAAGCGGGAAAATGGGCCTACCCAAATATGGGTAGGGCTGTCCCTATTGGGATTTCTGTTATCAGGGAGGTTATCATGTCAGTTATGCAGGATTTGGGGGACTATATCGTTCAGTTCCCCGCCGTACTTAAAGCCGCCAGGATGCGTGCCGGTCTCACCAACGAGGAACTGGCCGAGCGTTCCGGCGTTCCCTACTCCGCTATCTGCAAAATGCAGTCCGGTGAGCGTGATCCAAAGCTTTACGATGCCATTGCCGCCAGCTATTGTGTGGGCCTCCGTATCGACCCCATCTTCGGCAATGCGTCAAAACAGGATCCGTCTGCCGCCCTGCAGCAGCGTGTCCACGATCTGGAATTGACCGAGGCCACCAACTCCGGTGACATCGCCCGTCTCAATCAGGTGAACGACATCTACCTGGAACAGATTCAGGAAAGCAAGAAGCGTGAACGATTTTACAAGCGCTGGTCTTTGCTCACTACCGTTTTCTCCGCCATTCTCTCCGGTTTTCTGATCGCCTACCTGATCTTTGACCTCAGAATTCCCGATAAGGGTTTTATCCAGTATGGCAATCTCACAGCGGGAGCCTGGGTCATCATCCTCTTGGTGTCCGTCGCCATCGGCGGCTGCGGCATCATGGGCTACAAATCTCTGCGTGAAACTGCCGAAGTAACCAAACTCAAAGAATAGAATCCTTGTTTCATTTGTGATTCAAATTCTATCACACAAGAATGTTGTTTTCAATATGCGTTTTAACCAAACTTCTTGTTACTTCTCCGTCAAAACAGAAAAAGCCGCCCCTTTCGGAGCGGCTCTGCAACCCAGTCACCAAAATCAACCACGACATCAATGAAAGGAGATTGCCTATTTAGGGTAACACAAAACCATGGAAAAGTCAACGAAATGTAAAAGCTGCAAACGGGAAGTTCCCGCCAACGCCCCCTTCTGCCCCTGGTGCGGAAAAAAGCAGATCAAGGAAAAGAAATCTGATGACATCATCAAAGTTCCGGAGCCGGAACAGCTTCCCTCTGGCAGTTGGCGTATCTATCTCCGCGCTGAAAAACAATCTGTCACAGAAGTAACCAAAGAGAATTGCATTACAAGAGCCAAAGCCATCCGCGCCGGCTTTATTAAGAAGCAAAAAGAAGCTCCCTCTATCACATGGACTAAAGCAATAGATCAATTTCTTGCAGACAGGACATCATCGCTTTCTCCTGAAACAATCCGCGGTTATCGCATCATTCAGCGCAATCGGTTCCCATCCGTCATGAATAAGCCAATGCATATACCGGTAAATTGGCAGGCCGAGATAAACGATGCACTCTCCACATTGGCCGATAAGACCGTTTCCAACTCTTGGGGGCTTATATCGGAGATCATGCGGGTAAACCATATGGAAGTCCCCGACATTCTGATGCCATCTGCAAAAAAGTCCACTGGCCGTGATTTCCTTGACCCGCAGCAAATCCTGACGTTTTGTGATGCCATTCGCGGTGACACTTGTGAGATCGCCATGCTTCTTGGTCTGCACAGCCTTCGCATGTCTGAGATAAAGGCGTTGAGAATGTCAAAGAACATTGATTTGGAGAACAGCCTCATCCACGTTTCCGGTGCAATGGTGCGCGACGAAAAAAACAAGTCCATTTATAAAGACCGCAACAAAACCACAGCCTCTAATCGAACTGTTCCCATTATGATCCCGCGCCTTGCGGAACTCCTCGCTCAGTGCAAAGACGAGGATGGATTCTTAGTCCCCCAACGCCCGTCTACCATCAACAAGCATATTCACGCCGCTGCGGACAGTGCGAAGCTTCCCGACATTACGTCCCACTGTCTGCGCCACTCCTTTGTTTCTCTTGGTTATCATCTGCGCCTTTCCGAACTTGAAGTCATGGAAATGGGTGGATGGTCTGATAATCAGGTCGTTCACAGGATTTATCTGCATCTGGCGCGGCGTGATCGACTCAAGGCCGGAAATAAAATGGCAAAGTTTTATCGCACCGCAGCAAAGATGCTTTCTTCATCCCCAGATACAACAAAAGGTAACGACAAGTAGGAGAGTCAGCGCCATGCTTCGTGTGTAAATCCGTGTGTAAAAATATCTGTTTTGAGCGCCTAAAACTACCATTTTCGGTCGGGATTCCTGTCAAAGTAGCCGGTCGAAGAAATCCCGCAAACCCGCATAAACACAAGAAAAACCCGCAATCACAAAGATTGCGGGTTTTCCCTATTTTGGTCGGAGTGGGGGGACTTGAACCCCCGAAGAAGACAGCATAAGCCGCATGAAATCACGCATCTTGCGAGACGTGTGTATTTGCGTGTGTAAATTACCGAAATGACAAGGCACTTTTCACCCACCAAAATAGCATACTTTTTTGTGATTGTAAAGTGCGCTTTGATTCTATTCCTCACACCACCAAACAGTCTCTCTCCGTACTCCCGCCACGGCTGCATCGTCGTGGTGCATCAGGATGTCAACGTGGTTTCCTTTCACTCCTGCATCCAGTGCGATGTACGTCTCGTCACCGATGATCACCGTGGAGCCGGTGGGAATAACGCTGGGATCCGTCGCAACGCAGCTGCCGACCCATACCCATTGGCCGCTGGCCGTCAGCACACGGCCCTCCTCGTCACGGTTCATGTGGGCGTATGGCGTACAGTCCGCACAGTAGCCGGTGATGATGCAATCCTCGATCACGTTGCTCTTTGCCTTGATGGCCTCCCGCGTTTTTTCTTCTTCGTCAGGGTCTTCCCACGCCGCCGGTTCCGTCTCTCCCGTGTCTGCCGAATGGATAAGAGGCTCGTCCAGTACAGTAGCGGTGGTGGCTTCATCTGTGCGCCAGGAGATCAGCAGACACAGCACAACGGCCAGCGCGGTGCCCAAAAGGATTTCCGCCATGATGTGGACGGCGTTCTGAATTGCCACACGCCTATATTCGTCCCGAAGAACGGCAAACGGCTCTGTGCAAAGCCCAAACTCTCCGGCCAGCACAATGTTCCGTTCCATTGCGCTGCACACCTCTCTATTTCTTCTCGTCATCATCTTTCTTCACCTCGTAAAGCGGGCATCCGCAATTCACGAAATCAGCGCAGTGTTCGCTGTCCCCGTTGAAGCAAGCCCATGTAAATTCCTCGTGCCACTTACAGCCGACACAGCAGTTGCATTTCATCTCCGCACCCCTCTCTCCCGCTTCTCCCGCGCAAGGGTGTTCCATCTGTTTGTGGCGCTGCTCTGCGTGTTGCCCGACACAATGAAACCGCAGGAGCCGCACCGCACATAATATTTCTCCGGAAGGTTGACGGAGCATTTGCGCTCTCCGCTGTCCATACCGCACCTGGGGCATAGTTCCAACTCTCCCCTCGGCTTTTTGCAGAAGCTGTTCATGTGTCAGTTCCCCCTTTACGCTCCTTTGACCAGGGAGTATCGACACATTCAGGGTTCTTGCAACGCATCTCGACGGCCCACAGCAGGTTCCACGCCGCCGCCAGCAGGTGATCCTCGTCATCCTGGCCGTCAAGATACTTGGCCGCATGGCGCATGGCACTGTCCAGCAGGCTATGCGTGGGAATTCCACGATCTACGTTATGTTCTCCGTATTTCATCGCACCGTTCTCACAATGCTTGCTCACCTCGATGATGGCCTCCCACGGGAGGAGATCCATTCTGCCCTTCCCTTCGTGCATATCCCGCACCGCGCCGGTGCTGAATGTGGTGCGCTCACCGCTGTCTTTGATGGCATTTTCCAAAACTTTCTCTCTCCAACAATCGAGGCATAGTCCTTCCGTTATAACGTTCGGGCGATATTCTTTTCCGCATTTTGTACATACATCCATTGTTTCTCCCTTCCTCTCTCATAGCGCCAGCTCGATCTGCCGGCAGTCGTCCTCCAAAAACAGGTTCATTTGGGCTGTGTGTTCCTCGAAGCGTTCTTCCTGCAGCTGGAAGTATGTCGGTTCGATCTCACAGCCCACGAAGTCAAAGCCCAGATCGTGGGCTGCAATACGGCTGCTGCCGCTGCCCAGGTGCGTGTCCAGCAGTTTCCATCCCGGCTTTGCGTATTTCTGGATCAGCCATTCATACAGCGCCACAGGCTTCTGAGTTGGATGGATGCGCTTTTCGTTCAGGGATTTGTTGCCCTGCTGGGTGCTGCCGTCTACGATACTCTTGCCCTGCATCATGCCACGCCACATATAGCGGAATATGTCCACCCGTTTCGTCATGGAGCAAAAAGCAATCTCGCCATCCGACTGGTCGGAACCATCGTTGCACTTGTCCCATACGATAGCGTCGGCACGGGGCAGTTCAAAGTAGTTGGCGCCCCATATGATCTGCTCCTTGCTTACACGGAACAGTTCATCGAAAAACTCCCGTTCAGGTGGCGCGGCATCAAATCCCGTTTTCTGATAGTTCCCATCGGGAACATACAGCCTCTTTCCGTTTTTCTGTGTCACATACTTACTACGCCGCTTGCCCCCGTCCTCTCCTATACCATACGGCGGGTCTACAATGGCAAGGTCAAACGCCTTGTCCGGCAGCGTCCGCATATACGCCATGCAGTCCACGTTCAATGCGATCTGCTCTGCCATGACTACTTTCCTCGATCTTCAATCTGATATCTGATGGGCAGCATCACGGTGAGGCGTTCGGTCATCCAAGGCTTTCCTTCCGGAGCAAAGTCTTTTCCATACTCCCTCACAACCACGAAGTTGCCCACCGTGTAGGTGACATGTGCGCCATCATGTGGAGCCGCCATCTTGTTGAAGTATGTGCCGCATTGCAACAACCGGTTGAATAGCTTTTGCATTGCCTCCAACTCAAAAATCATGGTGCCATCTGTGTATGCCACATAGGACGTGAAGTATTGAAAATCGGCGTTCGGGTCGAAGAAGATATCAATGGAGATTTCCATCTCATCCGCTTTAAGCTTACCGCTATAAGGTGGTTTCCGACCTGGCGCAGCTATAAAGGGATATTCCTGCACGTCATCCCATTTTCGGTCGTAAAAGCCGCAAATCTCTTGGTCAGCACACCGCTTCTTGCAGAAGTCATAGCTTCGGCTCATGACTGCTTCTCCTTTCGCAGTTCATTCACGGCATCTATCAGCTCGTTGATTTTGCCCTGCATGACTTGCGTGTCTGGGACGTATCTCATAGTCCCGTTTTCGGACTTCCACACGCTCCCGCAGTGAAAAATATCCTTGGGCTTCTTCACTACTGCTTTCTCATTCACCCACCGTCCAATGCGCTTATAGCCCTTGAAGCCGTTTTCCGCCTCGTACTTGGTGATGCAGTCCTCCTCACCGTCCGTAAAATGTACGATTGGCTCATAGAATCCACGCTCTCGGCATTTCTCACACCGACAGACGCCCTTGATGTACCCCACCCGGCCATCCGCAGTCTCCACATAGTCTCCCTCGTGCAGGCTTCCCGGCAGCATCATCGGTTTCGTGGAGCTCATCTTGTCAACCTCGTCCTTTTCTGCATATCCGCAATCCCTGATCGCTCTGATCCACGCAAAGTCGTACTTGCCAATGCGAGTAAAATTCTGCGGCAGATTCTCTATATTGCCACTCCAACCCGTCTGCGTCCCATCGTCCCACTTGAAAATGAAACTGTGCCCGTACCCTAATCGCTGGTGAGACGACACATATCCGGTAAGTGTTTTGGATGATGTGCCATCGGCACGTTCCAGCCTCACATAATCGCCTACATGAAATTCGTATTCCATTTCAAACTTCCTCCATAACTTCAAATTCGTAAAGCAGAGGTGCTTTCTTCTCCCAAAATCGCCACCATTTTCTTCGGGTGTAAACAATCCGTTTAGGGTGCCGACGGGTTCCTTGAATCGTTTACCTCGTTTTTTGCGCAGACACGGCAGAGGCAGTCCGCGCAATCTGTTTCAGACAGAACCCTTCTACGATTCATTCCGTCCGCTCCTCTGGGGGCACCCACTCGAAGTTGCAGTTACATTTCCAGCAGTTCTTGCCGTGATCCTCCGGCAAATCTTCTGCAAGGTGCTTTCCTTTCACGCCGCCGAAGTGTTTACACATGATGCATTTTGTTCCTTTGTAGTATTCGATCAACTTGAAAGCTTCCCCTGGCGTAAATTTACCGCCCAGTTCCCCGTTCACACTTGCCATCAAATCGGCCATGAGCTGGTCTATCTTCTTCTGCTGGGCCTCGATCAAGTCGGCTGCCTGTGCGGGTACAAGATCAAAGCAGCAGACTGTGGCATCATTTAAGCCATCATCTGGGCCATCCAGTGGGCATCCATTGCACGTTGTTTTAGGGCTTGAACAAATCCGCAGCGCCGTCACAATTTCCTTTTGCGTCATGGCTTCTTTTCCTCCTTCTGCGGGTTTTCATCTTGCTGCCCTATTGCCTGAAACGGGCAGGCGGTAAGGGCGCACACGCACTGGCTGCTCATGTTTTTTATCATGTAGGGACATCTTGTATTGCAGCAGTCCATGCTCATAGATACTCCCTCCACTTCTTATCCAGCCCCTTCGCCCGCAGCGTCCTGCCGTTCATGGTGTACTGCCGTTCCCGCAGCAGGACACTTTCCTCGTGGCAACGGTCGCAGTAGCCGCGTATGGCTATGTCCTTCATGCGGTTTCTCTGCTGCTCGTGCGTCAGGTACACGATGTACTCCGCTTCCATCTCCTTGATGCACTTGGGGCACAGTTTGGCAGTGCAGACCGTCCAGATGGCCTTATCCATTTGGTAAGTCCTCATCCATCATCCAGCGCATCATAACGGCAATGCTCTTGATCTTGTCCTTGTAATTGTCCAGAGAAGCGTTGATGACAATATTTTTCTTCCCGATGTATTGTGTGTAGTCGTACTCCAATTTTGCGCCCTTGCTCTCCTGCCATCCGTGCTGAAAAAGCACCACGTCCGCGCTATCCAGCATGGCAAAGCATATACGCATATAGTCGGCCGGCTTCATACCCTCCGGCAGCTCTGCTGGGTTCAGGACGGTGTGACCTTCTTCCTGCAGCATGGCCGCCGTAGCCTTAAACTGTGCCTTATAGTGCGGGTTTCCCGTGATCCTTCCAGCTATGTAGATTTTCATTTCTGCATTTCCTCCTCCAGTTTGTCCAGCGCCTTTCCGATGAGTTTCCAGCGGTCAACG
>ERZ1026876.49-NODE-49-length-69667-cov-15.861992_pt1 | contig 69667 bp, 60 predicted proteins | sample MGYA00380168_ERZ1026876 | MGnify/ENA primary metagenome ERZ1026876 (study PRJEB33269, sample SAMEA4719804) | human gut metagenome | biome: human-associated habitat; feature: organic feature; material: feces | place: Cameroon | collected 2013-10 ... | reverse complement strand
ATCCGTCGGCCCGTGAGATGGATATGCTGCTGGCCACCGGCGAGCAGATCAGCATCTCGCTGCTGGCCATGGCCCTGAACGAGATCGGCTGCCATGCCATCAGCCTGACCGGCTGGCAGGCGGGCTTCCGCACCGACCGTGCCTACACCAAGGCCCGCATCACCCGGCTGGAGACGGAGCGCATCTCCTCTGAGCTGGAGCGCAACCGCGTGGTGGTCGTGGCGGGCTTCCAAGGCCTGAACAAGCTGGACGACATCACCACGCTGGGCCGCGGCGGCTCCGATACCAGTGCGGTCGCCATTGCGGCGGCCCTGCACGCGGATCGCTGCCAGATCTTCACCGATGTGGAGGGCGTTTACACCGCCGACCCGCGCAAGGTGCGCAACACCCGCAAGCTGCAGGAGATCACCTTCGACGAGATGCTGGAACTGGCATCCCTCGGCGCACAGGTGCTGAACAACCGCAGCGTGGAGCTGGCTAAAAAGTATAACGTGGAGCTGGAAGTGCTTTCCAGCCTGAACCCTGTTCCGGGTACGGTCGTCAAGGAGGTTGCAAAAATGGAAGGTATGCTGATCAAGGGCGTCGCAAAGGACACCGACGTTGCTGTTATTACGATTCTGAATGTTCCCGATGAGCCGGGCACCAGCTTCAAGATCTTCGGTCTGCTGGCCCAGAAGAACATCAACGTGGACATCATTCTGCAGTCCACCGGCCGCGACGGCAAGAAGGATATCTCCTTCACCTGCGCACAGGGCGAGGCCGAGACCGCTCTGCGTGCCCTGAAGGACAGCGCCCATTACACCGACGTCAGCGTGGACACCACCTGCGCCAAGGTCTCCATCGTGGGTGCCGGTATGCAGAGCCACAGCGGCGTTGCTTCCAAGATGTTTGAGGCTCTGTCCAACAACAACATCAACATCAAGATGATCTCCACCAGTGAGATCAAGATCTCCTGCATCATCGACCGCGACGACGCCGATAAGGCGGTCAGCGCCATCCACGATATGCTGTTCGATTAAGCCCTCTCAGGCGCTGCGCACTAGCTCTCCCGGAGGGAGAGTCCTTGGCAAGCCGTTTTGGCTGTGCGGAACGCGGAAAGTTTGAACCATCGTAAAAAAGAGTGCTCCGCTTTGGCAAATGCGGAGCACTCTTTTTGCTTATTGCGTGATAAGTTGTGGGATCAGTCCGGTTACTTGAGCAGGGCGCTGTGGTCTGCGCCGCCAATGGTCAAGGCCGTGCGGACGCCGGTGTGGGTCCAGACGACGGGCGTTTCATCGGGGGCGTCGGGGTCAGCCGCCAGCAGGGCGTCCACCGAGACCGTGGTGGAGCGGGAGAGCAGGGTGGTGAACACAAGAGTCTTCACGCCCTGAGCCTTCAGGGTGCGGACCATGCCCAGCGTCAGGTGGGCCGAGGTCACGATGCCGTTGGCGCGGATGGTCAGGGTCGTGCCGTTCTGGGTGCAGGTGTGGGTGATCTGCTTGCCCAGAACGTTGGTGACATACAGCCCCTCCACCGTGACCGGGCGCTCCACTTCCACCGAGCCGGTGGAAGGTGCTTCTGCCCCTTCGGTGGGCGTCACCGTCGGCTGGGCGGGCTGTTCGGGTTCTTCAGGTTCGGGTTTGGGTTCAGGTTTGGGTTCAGGTTTGGGTTCAGGTTTGGGTTCGGGTTTGGGTTCGGCCACAACGTCACCGGGCTGGGAAACGTCCTCATTCTTCGCATTACGGCGGGTGATGGTCGTGCCGCCAGCCAGACCGTTAAATACCTTTTCGATATTGTCGCCAATGGCTACATTGCCGCCGCCAGTGGCGTTGATCGTCACTTTGCCTTCAATGGTAATATCAGACTTAACCTCAGTAGCATCGTCAGCAACACTGCCGCTGCCGATGGCCGCAGCACCGGGAAGAGGAGAAACATGGCTATTCCCCCCACGAGCTCCGCCGCCGGTGGCAGTGATATCGGGCGAACCGGCTTCGGTGCTCTTGATGGAAATTTTGTTCCCATTTCCTTCATCATCCGGCTTGGATTCGGCACCGCCACCGATGCCAGCCGCACCGACACCGCCCTGCGCATTTTTGATGGTGACATTGCCTTCAATACTTACGTTGCCAAGGCCGCAAACACCGCCGCCAATACCGGCACCTTCTTCGCCACCGATGGCGTTGTCGATTTGAGCGTTATCTTTAATGGTCACATTGCCGATGCCAAGAGTGCCGCCACCAATGCCAGCGGCACCACTATCGCCGCCTTGGGCATTTTTGATGACGGCATGGCCTTCGATGGTCACTTTGCCCAGACCCTGATAGCCGCTGCCAATGCCAGCGCCGTTTGCACTACCTTTGGCATTTTCAATGACCGCTTTATCTTTAATGATGATCTCGCTGCCACCGAATCTACCACCGCCGATGCCAGCAGCCATATTGCCGCCACCAGAGGCTTCTGTGATAGTACCGCCGCTGATGGTGACAGTACCATTGCCGTAGTTACCGCCGCCAATACCGGCACCATTGAAACCACCTTTGGCAGTGATCTCACCACCCGTAATGGTCACTTGGCCGTTATTTCCATTACCGCCACCAATACCGGCACCATAATCGCCTGTAGCCTTTGCGGTAAGTTTACCGTCGTTATTATTGTCTGTTATGGTCAAAGTACCGCTGTCATTGGTCTTATTATGCTCCAGACCGGCATGGTAATATCCGCTCGTCAGAGTATTATTACCATCCAGCTCGATGTTCGTGTCGCCTTTGCCGGTAACGCTTACAGCGGCTCCGCCTGTTTCGCTGGTGTTGATATTGACGTTATCCAGCGTGACATCCACCGTCTTGCCTTCCCCTGCATCGATCGTTACTGTATTCGAAGACGCGTTAGAAGAGCCGTTGCCTTTAATAACCGTGTTCGTGTCATTCTCAGTTGTTGTACCATTCTGGGTGACATTGTTGCCGTTTGTACCAGCCGAAATCGAGATGTTACCATCTTCAATGAACCATGTATCCGCAAAGGCGGGGAGCGTCATCCCGACCACAAGGGCGGCGGTGAGGGCGAGGGCGGCGGCGCGCTTTGCGGTGGAGCGGCGGGCTGTTTTGGCCGCAGAAACCGGGCTGTGCCCCAGAACACGCATGGCGAGTTTGCGATAAGAGATCATAAGTAGTACCCCCTTACAAAACTTCAAATCCGGTAAAACATAGGCTTGTGCTTGTAAGAAAATTATACCATCCGGGGGGGAGGAGGGTGCAAGTAAAACTGCGTGAAAGGGGGCGTTTTGTGCGTGAAAAGCGGAAAAATGGGGAAAATTACCAAAAATTTACTTTAATTTTTTACTTCCAGCCCCGTGCCGTGGGGTCCAGCATTTCGGCGGCGGAGTAGACCAGCGCGTTGCAGATGGCGGCAGAAAGATGAATTTTGTTGATTTTTGAAAGCGAAGAGGTGACTTTTTTGCCGTTTGCTTTCGCAATTCAATCTGGAAAAGTGCTTTTCCTTTCCTTTTGTTCGTGCTATACTAAAACCTATAGGGAGCGCGGGGCCGCGGTGTAAGGGTCTCCGGCTCCGGGGCATCCGCAGGGAAAGGCGGGAAAATGCCCCCAATCTGATAGAGAGAGGCGAAGGAATATGTTGGAATCGATCAAATGCAGCACGGGCGGCGCATACTATCTGCGCGGCCAGTGGGTCCAAGCAGATGCAGACGCCCCGGCGGCGCTGGCCGCACAGGGGGTTGACGCCGCCGCTGCGGCAGAGGCCTACAAGGGCACCATGGCCTATGGCATCCTGACGGCACACAATACCAGCGGCGACGACGAGAACCTGAAGATCAAGTTCGACGCCATGGCCAGCCACGACATCACGTTCGTCGGCATCATCCAGACAGCCCGCGCGTCGGGTCTGGAAAAGTTCCCCATCCCGTATGTGCTCACCAACTGCCACAACAGTTTGTGCGCGGTGGGTGGTACCATCAACGAGGATGACCATCGCTTCGGCCTGTCCGCCGCGAAGAAATACGGCGGCATCTTTGTGCCGCCCCACCTCGCTGTCATCCACCAGTATATGCGGGAGCGGTTCGCGGGCTGCGGCAAGATGATCCTCGGCTCCGACTCCCACACCCGCTACGGTGCGCTGGGCACCATGGCCATCGGCGAGGGCGGCGGCGAGCTGGCAAAGCAGCTTTTGGGCCGCACCTATGATGTGGCCCGCCCCGGCGTGGTGGCCATCTACCTGACCGGCTCTCTGCCCGCCGGCTGCGGCCCCCACGATGTGGCCATCGCCTTGGTGGGCGAGCTGTTCAAGAGCGGCTACGTCAAGAACAAGGTCATGGAGTTCGTCGGCCCCGGCATCGCCTCCCTGCGGCAGGATACCCGCAACGCCATCGACGCCATGACCACCGAGACCACCTGCCTGTCCTCCATCTGGGAGACAGACGAGAAGACCAAGACCTTCCTTACGGTCCATGGCCGGGCAGGGGACTACAAGCCCTTGAGACCCGCAGACCTTGCCTATTATGACGGCGTGGTGAGCGTGGATCTTTCGAAGATCCGCCCGATGATCGCGCTGCCGATGCACCCCTCGAATGCCTTCACCATCGAGGAGCTGAACGCCAACCTCTGGGACATCCTCCACGACTGTGAGGAGAACGTCCAGAAGCTCGTGGGCCGGAAGGACGTCAAGCTGGATCTGTGCAGCAAGATCGAAAACGGAAAGCTCCGGGTCGATCAGGGCGTCATTGCGGGCTGCGCGGGCGGTCTGTTCGACAGCATCTATGAGGCCGCCACCATCCTCAAGGGCCATACCGGCGGGTGCGGCGACTACGCCCTCAGCGTTTACCCCGGCAGCCAGCCCATCATGATGGAACTGGCCCGCACCGGTGTCCTCACCGACCTGATGGCCAGCGGTGCCACCATCCGCACCGCCTTCTGCGGCCCCTGCTTCGGCGCGGGCGATGTACCCGCCAACGGGGCGCTGTCCATCCGCCACACCACCCGCAACTTCCCCAGCCGTGAGGGCTCCAAGCCCGGCAGCGGCCAGCTTTCCGGCGTGGCTTTGATGGATGCCCGCAGCATTGCGGCCACCACGGCCAACGGCGGCATCCTGACCCCGGCCACCGCCATCGACTATGACCCCACCGTGCCGGAGTACCACTACGATGCTTCCAGCTACGACACCCGCGTGTATCAGGGCTTTGGCCACGGCGACTACGACGCTCTGCTCAAGTTCGGCCCCAACATCAAGGATTGGCCGGAAATCGCTCCGCTGGGGGACAATCTGCTGCTGAAGGTGGCGTCCTACATCACCGACCCTGTGACCACCACCGATGAGCTCATTCCCTCCGGCGAGACGTCCTCTTACCGTTCCAACCCCTTGGGTCTGGCCGAGTTCACCCTCAGCCGCAAGGACCCGGCCTACGTGGGCCGCGCCAAGGCCGTTCAGGCCGAGGAAGCCGCCCGCCGCGCCGGGAACGGAGACGCCGCCCTGCTGGAAAAAGTTCACGCTGTGCCCGGCTGTGAAAAGCTGACGTGGAACGATATCCAGCTTTCGTCTACCATCTTCGCGGTCAAGCCCGGCGACGGCTCCGCCCGCGAACAGGCGGCGTCCTGCCAGCGCGTGCTGGGGGCTGGGGCGAATATCGCGGTGGAGTACGCCACCAAGCGCTACCGCTCCAACCTCATCAACTGGGGGATGCTGCCCTTCCAGCTGGCCGGGGCAACGCCCTTCGGGCTGGGGGATTACATCCTCATCCCGAACATCCGTGAGGTGCTCAAGGGCGATTTGCAGAACATCCCGGCCTATGTGCTGGGGGAGAAAGTCAAGCCCTTTGCCCTCTATATGGCACCGCTGACGGCCGATGAACGTCAGATTCTGGCCGACGGCTGCCTCATCAATTTCTACAAACACTAAAAATAAGCCAAAAAGCATTCGCCCTTTTAAGACGAATGCTTTTTGGGCTTTCTTGGAGGAAAGAAAATGCCCGGCGATCTGCACAACCACTCGACCTGTTCCGATGGCTCCGTCCCCATCCAGCGTCTGCCTATCCTCGCAGCGCGGGTGGGGCTGGATACTATGGCCATCTCCGACCACGACACGCTGCTCAGCGTCCAATACGGTTACGACCACCCCACACAGGACGGCGTAAAGCTCATCCCGGCCACCGAGCTGACCGGCTATGACTACGAGCGCCAGCACCGGGTGCATCTGCTGGCCTTCTGGCCCGACCCGGAGAGCCCGGCCCTGCGCCGCCACTGCGATCTCATGCGCCAGCGCCGGAACGAGTGCTGCTTGCAGAGCGCACGGGAGATCGAGGCCATCTACCCCCAGTTCCGCACCGAACAGGCGCTGGAATACGCCAAGGACAGCGGCGTGCTTTACAAAAGCGGCATCATGCAGGCGCTGCGGGAACTGGGGCTGGCCGACAGCATCTACGGCGAGACCTACCACTACCTGTTCGGCTGGAACCCGCGGGGCGTCGTGCTCCACTCGCCGGAATATATTCCGGTGCAGGAAGTGCTGGCCACGGCCAAGGAGGCGGGGGCTGTCGTCGTGTTTGCCCACCCCACCGTGTACAAGAGTATGCCGCTGCTGCGGGAGCTGGTGAAAGAGGGATTGGTGGACGGCATCGAGATCGATCACCCCAGCAACAGCCCCGAAGACCGCGCCGAGTGCATCGCCCTGTGTGAGCAGTACGGCCTCATCCGCACCGGCGGCACCGATTTCCATGGGGCTAACCACAAAAAGGTCCATCCGGTCGGCACCTGCATCACGCCGGACGACCAGATCGCCCGGATCGAGGAACTTGCACGCAAACGGAAAAAATAGTATAATAAAAAAACTCAAGAAAAAGAGAGGATGTACCGAAATGAGCAAATCGTTTGAGTTTCCCAATGTGGGCACCTGCTCAAAGCTGACCAAGATCGTCCTGAACGAGGATCACACCATTGAATCCATCGAGGTCGTCGGCGGCTGCAATGGCAATCTGAAGGGCATCAGCCGTCTGCTGAAGGGCATGAAGGCCGAGGACGCCATCGAGCGGATGGAGGGCACCACCTGCGGCCCCCGCCCCACCAGCTGCCCCGACCAGATCGCCAAGAACCTGAAAAAGGCGCTGGCTGAGCTGTAATCCCAAAAATCGCACCCCTGCCGAATTGCACGTTTTGTGTGGTTCGGCTTTTTTGTTGATTTTTTTCTCTCCGGTCAGTCTATACTTCTGCTGTATAGGATCAAACAGCAAGGAGCAGACAAATGAGCATTTGGGAAGCATTCGGCATGGGCAGATACAAGGGCTTTTCGCGGGAGGCAGGGCTGTTGCTGGACGAGGCGGTGGAGCTGGCGGGCGGCTTCGGCTGCAAAAAAGCCGATACAGGGCATCTTTTGCTGGCAATGCTCCAAATCGACCACGGGACTGCCGGGCGGTTCTTGGCCGGAAAGAACATTACCGAGCTGGCCGTGCGGCGGCAGTTGGCCGAGGAGCGCAGCGGCCCGGCGCAGCATCTCGACCGTCATGCGATGGCTCCGGACCTGCGCCGCGCCATGGACTATGCTCTCATCGGGGCGCAGAACGCCCACCAGTCCCGCGCAGAACCGGAACACCTGCTCTGCGCCATGCTGGAGGATACCGACTGCGCTGCCGGGGTGCTGCTGGCGTCTATGGGGGTCCAGCTCACCGAGGCCGTGCGGGAGTGCCGCCAGCTTTCGGGTCAGTTCATCCTGCCCAGCCAGCCCCGCGCTTCGGCTATGCCCCGCGGCAGCCGCGCCAGCGACAAATACTGCCGTGACCTGACCCGCCGCGCCGCCGATGGTGAGCTGGACCCGGTCTTCTGCCGGGAAAAGGAGCTGGATCGGATGGTGGAAATTTTGTGCCGCCGCCAGAAGAACAACCCCTGCCTTGTGGGGGAGCCGGGCGTGGGCAAGACCGCGCTGGCCGAAGGGCTGGCGCAGCGTATTGCCGCCCACGAGGTGCCCCGGATGCTCCAAGGCCGACGGCTGCTGGCGCTGGATATGGCCAGCCTTGTGGCGGGCACGAAGTACCGGGGCGACTTTGAGGAACGGTTCAAGAACCTGCTGGAAGAGCTGGTGCGGGATGGTTCCGCCATCCTGTTCGTGGACGAATTTCACACCATCGTCGGAGCCGGGGCGGCGGAAGGCGCCATTGACGCGGCCAGCATCTTAAAGCCGGTGCTGGCGCGGGGCGAGCTGCAAATGATCGGTGCCACGACGAATCAGGAGTTTCGCAGCCACATCCAGAAGGATGCCGCGCTGGAGCGCCGGTTTGGCCGGGTGCAGATCGAAGAGCCTACCCCGGAACAGGCCGCCGCCATTCTGGAAGGGCTGGCTCCCCGGTACGAGCGGTATCACAATGTGCGTCTGCCCGCCGAGACGCTGCGGGAGGCGGTGGAGCTGTCGGTGCGGTATCTGCCGGGGCGGTGTCTGCCCGATAAGGCCATCGACCTTGTGGACGAAGCCTGTGCCGCCGCCCGCATCCGGGCCGAGCGGGAGGGCATCACGAACCCCACGCTGACGCGGGAAGAGATCGCCCATGTGGTCGCACAGGCCAGCGGCGTGCCCGCCGAGCGGGTGGGGGAGAAGGAGCGCGATCGGCTGGACAAACTGGAAACCCGCCTCAACGCCGAGATCGTCGGCCAGCAAAAGGCGGTGGCGGCAGTCGCCGGTGCCATCCGCCGCAGCCGCACCGGGCTGGGGGAGCCGGGCCGGCCCATCGGGGCGCTGCTCTTTCTGGGGCCCACCGGTGTGGGCAAGACCGCGCTGGCCAAGGCGCTGGCCCGCAGTTGGTTCGGCAGCGAGAAAGCTCTGCTCAAGTTCGATATGTCGGAGTATCAGGAGCAGCACACCACGGCCCGCCTCCTCGGTGCGCCGCCGGGCTACCTCGGCCACGACGAGGGCGGGCAGCTGACCGAAGCCGTCCGCCGCCGCCCTTACAGCGTCGTTCTCTTCGACGAGATCGAAAAGGCCCACCCGGATATCCAGAACATCCTGCTGCAGATTCTGGAGGACGGCCAGCTCACCGATGCCATGGGCCGCAAAGCCGATTTCCGAAACACCATCGTCCTGCTGACATCGAACCTCGGTGCGCGGTTCTTGGCCGGGCAGAGCGCTCCGCTGGGCTTTGCGGCGGGCAGCGAGGTGCTGTTCGAAAAGCAGTCGGCACAGGCCATCGAAGAGGCAAAAAAGTGGTTTCGGCCGGAGCTGGTGGGGCGGCTGGATGAGCTGATCGTCTTCCGCCCGCTGGCCGATGAGAGCCTGTGCGCCATTGCCGAAAAGCTGCTGGGCCAATTGGAGGAGCGGGCCGCCCACAACGGCTACCAGCTCACCCACACGCCCCGCGTCGGCCCGGCGCTGGCGGCGCGGGCACGGTCGCCCTACGGAGCCCGTGAACTGCGGCGGCAGGTGGACCGGGCCGTGGAACAGGCCCTCGCAGACCAGATCGCCGCCGGGGCGGCTCACACCGGCCAGCACTGGACGGCGGACTGCACCGGAGATGGTTCCGTTGTGCTGGAAGAGAGCGAAACAATTTCCACTGGTGCGGTCAGCGGTAATTTCTAAAGACAAGGTGCTCCTCTGTACAACCTCTCCGTCATTGCTTCGCAATGCCACCTCTCCTAGTAGGAGAGGCCTTGGCAGTAAATGCAAAGTTGTCGGTTTCGCCAGAGGCTCCCGAATGTCCTCTTGCATCCTGTGTTTTTTCTGTTATTATAGAGATAATAGAAATCGCAGGAGGACGCCAATGCGCACATTGTTTTTGTTGAACCCGGCGGCGGGCAAGCAGGACTGCACCGCTTCCCTCATCCCGCAGATCGAGGCGGCGGCCCGGCGCGCGGGGCTGGCAGAGGGAGAATACACGGTCTGTGTGACCGAATATGCGGGCCACGCGCGGGAGCTGGCCCATGCGGCGGCACAGGAGACGGCCCAGAGCGGCGAGCCGCTCCGCATCTACACGGCGGGCGGCGACGGCACTTTTATGGAGGCTATGACCGGCGTGCAGGGCTTCCCCCACGCGGCGGTGGGCTGTCTGCCCTACGGCAGCGGCAACGATTTCCTGCGCACCTACGGCACGAAAGAGGAGTTTGCCAACCTTGACGCCCAGCTTGCGGGCGGGGAAGTGACCATCGACCTGCTGGAAACGAATCTGGGCCTGTCCGCTACCATCTGCGCGGCGGGGCTGGATGCACAGGTGGCCTACGGCATCCCGAAGTTCCGGCGCATCCCGCTGTGCGGCGGTGAGGTGGCCTATCTGCTCTCCATCGTGGAGCAGCTCTGCGGACACATCGGCCGGAAGCTGGCCTTCACCATCGACGGCGAGGAGCTGACGGTGGACTGCCTGATGTGCGCCATCTGCAACGGCAAAGCCTACGGCGGCGGTTTCCTCGCCGGGCCGGAAGCAGTCCCGGATGACGGCTGGCTGGACGTTTTCATTGTCCGCAAAGTTGGGCGGCTGACCATTGCAAAGCTGCTGGGCATGTACAAGAATGGCCGCCATTTTGCCCATGGCCAGCTGACCGAGGAGGCAAAGCCGTACTTCATTTACCGCCGCGCCAGATGTGTAGCCCTCCGCCCGGTGGATGGCCGCGGCCCCATCGTCGCGACTGCTGACGGCGAGTGCGCTCCCTGCGATACCGTCACGGCGGCCCTTCAGCCGCTGGCGGGCCGCATCCTCCTGCCGAAACCGGCTTACGAAAGATTTTTGAAAAAACACGCGGTCGTATGATGAAAAGCGGCTCTTCGCAAGAAGAGCCGCTTTTCTGTCATAAAATCTTAACAAAAAAATGCCGCAAACCTCTTGATTTTTGCAGTCGAGATGAGTACAATACACTTAGCACTCAGAGAAATGGAGTGCTAAACACCGGGAACAAAGAAAACGAGAGCTTCCGGGCCAAAAAAGTTTATCATTATATTTATTATAGGAGGGCAAGAACTATGAAGATCATTCCTCTTGCAGACCGTGTTGTTATCAAGACTGTTGAGGTTGAGGAGACCACCAAGGGCGGCCTGATCCTGACCGGCAGTGCCAAGGAGAAGCCTCAGGTGTGTGAGGTCATCGCTGTCGGCCCCGGTGGCGTTGTGGACGGCAAGGAAGTCAAGATGACCGTGAAGGTCGGCGATAAGGTCCTCACCAGTAAGTATTCCGGCACCGAAGTCAAGGTGGATGGCGAGGAGTGCACCATCGTCCGTCAGGGCGACATTCTGGCCGTTGTGGAAGACTGAGATCTTCCCCTCTATTTTTGAAATTGAGCTTTAAAGGAGCGATTTGATTATGGCTAAACAGATCAAGCAGGGCGAGGAAGCCCGCAAGGCGCTGTGCGCCGGTATTGACACGCTGGCAAATACCGTGAAGATCACCCTTGGCCCCAAGGGCCGCAACGTGGTGCTGGGCAAGAAGTTCGGCGCCCCGGTCATCACCAACGATGGTGTCACCATCGCGAAGGAGATCGAGCTGAAGGACGAGTTCGAGAACATGGGCGCACAGCTGGTGCGTGAGGTCGCAACCAAGACCAACGACGCCGCAGGCGACGGCACCACCACCGCAACCGTTCTGGCACAGGCCATGGTCACCGAGGGCATGAAGAATGTCACCGCCGGTGCAAACCCGATGGACATCCGCCGCGGCATGAGCAAGGCAGTCACCAAGGCGGTCGAGGCCATCAAGGCCCACAGCCAGAAGGTCAAGGACTCCAACGACATCGCCCGCGTCGGCACCATTTCTGCCGGTGACCCGGAGATCGGCCGCCTGATCGCAGAGGCTATGGAGAAGGTCACTTCCGACGGCGTCATCACCATCGAGGAGAACAAGACCACCGCTGAGACCTACAACGAGATCGTCGAAGGTATGCAGTTTGACCGCGGCTACCTGACCCCGTATATGGTCACCGATACCGACAAGATGGTGGCCGATCTGGACAACGCCGCCATCCTGATCACCGATAAGAAGATTAGCGTCATTCAGGATCTGGTCCCCCTGCTGGAGCAGGTCATGCAGAACGGCATGAAGCTGTTGATCGTGGCGGAGGACATCGAGGGCGAGGCTCTGTCGACCCTGATCGTCAACCGTCTGCGCGGCACCCTGAATGTCTGCGCCGTCAAGGCTCCCGGCTTCGGCGACCGCCGCAAGGAGATGCTGCAGGATATCGCTACCCTGACCGGCGGCACCGTCGTGTCCTCCGATCTGGGTTATGAGCTGAAGGACGCCACCGTTCAGATGCTGGGCCATGCCCGTCAGGTCAAGGTCACCAAGGAGAACACCACCATCGTCGGCGGCGCTGGCGACAAGGACGCCATCGCAGCCCGCATCGCCCAGATCCGCAACCAGATCGAGGCAGCCACCAGCGATTTCGACCGCGAGAAGCTGCAGGAGCGTCTGGCAAAGCTGGCTGGCGGTGTGGCCGTCATCAAGGTCGGCGCTGCAACCGAAGTTGAGATGAAGGACAAGAAGCTCCGCATCGAGGACGCTCTGAACGCTACCAAGGCAGCCGTTCAGGAAGGCGTTGTCGCTGGCGGCGGCACCGCTCCCATCAACGCCATCCCCGCTGTCCGTGAGCTGTGCGACACGCTGGAAGGCGACGAGCGCACCGGCGCAAAGATCGTCCTGAAGGCTCTGGAGGCACCTCTGCGCCAGATCGCCAAGAACGCCGGTCTGGAAGGCAGCGTCATCATCGACAAGATCATCTCTGCCAACAAGCCCAACTACGGCTTCGATGCCCAGAACGAGGTCTTCGTGGACGACATGATCGCCGCCGGCATCGTGGACCCGACCAAGGTCACCCGTTCCGCGCTGGAGAACGCAGCTTCCGTCGCTGAGATGGTCCTGACCACCGAGAGCCTCGTGGCTGACCTGCCGGAACCTCCGGCTGCCCCCGCCGCTGGCGGTGACATGGGCGGTATGGGCGGCATGTACTAATAACTGCCTAAAAACCGCATGAATCCTTGATTTTTGGGGCGCGCAAAAGCGGATTTACGCCAAACCTGCGCCAAAAATCAAAGCAATGATAGGGTAACAAAATCGGCACTCGCTGAAAAGCGGGTGCCGATTTTTTGTGTCTGGGGGATTTGAAAAAAGAGGAAACGCGCGCGTGATTCTGTGCAAGGCAGACGGTCACGACCGATGCCTTTTCTTTTCATGGAAATGATTCGCCTGTGTAAGAGACTGCAATAAACCGTCATCCTTTGCGCTCTCCCTGCATATACTGAAAACCAAAGCGTAAAGTTTTCAGCGTACAAAGAGGAGGAAGCTGCATGATGACGACCCAGCAAAAACCGCAAACGTATCTTTCGAACCGCATCCCGCGGGATTCGGAGCATGAGCGATACCACCCGGAATTGGAGGAGGAGCTGAAGGAGTGTCTGTTCTGTCTGCACCGCAACGAGATGATGTTTGACTTGGAGGTGGACACCGACCTGATCGAACAGCGCATCTACGAGCGTCAGGCGCTGTTGTGCCGCTACCGGTACTTACTGGCCAAAGCGCGGGAGCTGGGGCTCCACACGATTCTGAAAAAATACCAGCCTTTAGAATGATGGAGCATATCCCCGCTTTCTGCGACAAAAATCTTGACATTGGGTAGGATGTGTGCTATCCTACATAAAGGTAATATCGTGTGCGGAGGGTTCCGCGCATAAAACTTTATGATCTAGTGAGGTTATATATTATGGAACGTATCAAGACGATCGCTACTCGTGACCTGACCAAGAGCGTTATGACCGGTGGCTGCGGCGAGTGCCAGACTTCCTGCCAGTCCGCTTGCAAGACTTCCTGCGGCGTGGCAAACCAGAAGTGCGAGAACAGCAACAAGTAATTTCTGCCAATCGGATGCCGCCTTTGCCGGGCGGCATTTTTTTATGGAATAATGGAATGGAGAGTAAAATGGTACATCAGTATCAATTGAACGGTTATAACATCGTGCTGGATACCTGCAGCGGCTCGGTGCATGTGGTAGATGATGTGGCGTATGATGTCATCGCAATGTACAAGGAGCACTCCGCGGACGAGATCGTGGCCGCCATGCTCGAAAAGTACGGCGACCGCCCCGATGTGACCGAGGCCGACCTGCGTCAGTGCTTGGAGGATGTGGCCTCGCTGGAACAGGCGGGCAAGCTGTGGAGCCCCGACACCTACGCCGACATGGCCTTCGATTTCAAGAACCGCAACACTGTGGTCAAGGCGCTGTGTCTGCATGTGGCGCACACCTGCAACCTGAACTGCTCCTACTGCTTCGCTTCGCAGGGCCGCTATCAGGGCGACCGCGCCCTGATGAGCTTTGAGGTCGGCAAACGGGCCATGGATTTCCTGATCGAGAACTCCGGCACCCGCCGCAACCTCGAAGTCGATTTCTTCGGCGGCGAGCCGCTGATGAACTTCGACATGGTGAAAAAGCTGGTGGCCTACTGCCGCGAGCAGGAGAAGATCCACAACAAAAACTTCCGTTTCACCATGACCACCAACGGGATGTTGATCGACGATGATGTCATCGACTTCTGCAACAAGGAGTGCCACAACGTCGTCCTGAGTCTCGACGGCCGTAAGGAAGTGCACGACCGCTTCCGCAAGGACTATGCGGGCCACGGCAGCTATGATACCATCGTGCCCAAGTTCCAGAAGTTCGTGGAGAAGCGCGGCGACAAGGGCTACTACATGCGCGGCACCTACACCCATTTCAACACCGATTTCACCAACGATATCTTCCATATGGCCGACCTCGGCTTCACCGAGCTGAGCATGGAGCCGGTGGTCTGCAAGCCGGATGACCCCAGCGCTCTGACCGCCGAGGACCTGCCCATCCTGAAGGAGCAGTACGAGATCCTCGCCAAGGAGATGATCAAGCGCGACCGCGAGGGCCGCGGCTTCACCTTCTACCATTACATGATCGACCTGACCGGCGGCCCCTGCATCTACAAGCGCATTTCCGGCTGCGGTTCCGGTACCGAGTACATGGCCGTCACCCCGTGGGGCGACCTGTACCCCTGCCACCAGTTCGTCGGCGATCCCAAGTACCTGATGGGCGACATCTGGAAGGGCGTCACCAACACCGCCGTGCGGGATGAGTTCAAGCACTGCAACGCCTACGCCCGCCCGGAGTGCAAGGACTGCTGGGCCAAGCTCTACTGCTCCGGCGGCTGCGCGGCCAATGCCTACCACGCCACCGGCAGCATCACCGGCGTGTACGAGTACGGCTGTGAGCTGTTCCGTAAGCGGATGGAGTGCGCCATCATGATCCAAGTGGCGAAGAATCAGGAGCTGGCAGCACAGGGCATCGAAGTGCCCATCGAGCTGGGTTCCACCTGCAATGCCTGTGCCGACGGCGAAGCCTGCGAATGAGCATGACCACGCCCATCGTGGACTTTGTGCGCAGCTACGCAAAGTCCGGCACCTCCCGGCTCCATATGCCCGGCCACAAGGGCCAGAAGCTGCTGGGCTTTGAGGATGCCGATATCACCGAGATCAAGGGCGCCGACGAGCTGTACGAGGCCGAGGGCATCATCGCGGAGAGCGAAGCCAACGCCACAAAGCTGTTCGGTACGGCCCACACCTATTACAGCACCGAGGGCTCATCCCAGTGCATCCGGGCCATGCTCTGCCTTGCGCTGCAAGCGGCCCCGGCGGGGCATCGGCCCGTTCTGCTGGCCGCCCGCAACGCCCATAAGGCGCTGCTCTACGCCGCCGCCCTCCTCGATTTCGACATCGAGTGGCTCTGGCCCGCGCCGGAAGCTGCCGGGGCGCTGTGCAGCTGCCCGGTGACGGCGGGGCAGTTGGAACAGGCGCTGGAGCGGCTTTCCGGGCAGGGGAGAACTCCCTTTGGCGTCTACGTCACCAGCCCGGACTACCTCGGTGGGATGCAAGACATCGCGGCCCTTTCCAAGGTCTGCGACGCCCACGGTGTTCCGCTTCTGGTGGACAACGCCCACGGTGCGTACCTGAACTTTCTGGTCGGCGGCAGCAAGCACCCCATGGCGCTGGGGGCCGCTATGTGCTGCGACTCCGGCCACAAGACCCTGCCCGTCCTCACCGGCGGGGCCTACCTGCACCTCGGCCTCAAGGCTCCGGTGCAGGACGAAACGGCGGTGCGCAATGCGCTGGCGCTCTTCGGTTCCACCAGCCCTTCTTACCTGATCTTGCAGTCCCTCGACCGGTGCAACCGGTATCTGTCTGAGGGGTATCCGCTGCGGCTCTACTCCTGCTGCGGGCAGTTGACGCGGCTGCGGCGGGTGCTGAACGAGGCGGCGGCTGCGGCGGGGAGCAAGCTTTCGTTGGCCGTGGACGACCCGGCCCGCGAACCCCTCAAGCTGACGCTAGACGCCGCCGCGCTGGGCCTGACCGGCACGGCATTGGCTGAGGCACTGCGCAAGTATGCCATCGAGTGCGAGTATGCCGACCCCCGCTATGTGGTGCTGATGTTCACACCCGAAAATCCGGCGCAGGACTACGACCGGCTGGAAGAAGCCGTTGCAGCGGTCTGCGCGGCACTGCCCGGTGTACCGGAATGCCCTGAGCCGGAAGGGGACACCTTCACCGCATTGGCGGCAGAAGCGGGCCCGGTCTGCTCTGTGCGTGCGGCAGTCTTCGCCCCGCAGCAGACCATCCCAGCCGCCGAGGCGCTGGGTCGGGTCTGCGCGATGCCCACCGTCTCCTGCCCGCCCGCGATCCCCATCGTGGTCAGCGGGGAGCGGGTCGGCCCGGCTGCGATCGAGCTTTTTGCACGCTACCACGTTGAAACGGTGGCCGTCATCCGAGAATAAAACGCAGGGTCAAAAGTTGTAAAGAGCATATGCTTTACAGCTTTTGACCCTCTTTTTGTGCCGCAAAACCTTGACAGCGCCCGCCGAATGTGGGATGATTTTTACAAATGGGATCAAAGGGGGAAGCGGAATGCTTCAGATTCAGCAGTTGACCAAACGCTACGGGGAGAAGACGGCGGTGGACGCCCTGACGCTGACCATCCGGCCCGGCGAGATCTTCGGCTTCATCGGGCCGAACGGTGCGGGCAAGACCACTACCCTGAAATGCTGCTGCGGCATCCTCCAGCCGGACAGCGGCGAGGTGCGGGTGGACGGCATCTCGGTGCGGGAGGACTCGCTTGCCGCCAAGCGGAAGCTGGCCTATCTGCCCGATAACCCCGACCTTTACCAGTACATGACCGGCATCCAGTACCTCGATTTCATCGCGGACATCTTCGGGGTGTCGGACGCGGCCCGCGCCGAGCGGGTGCGGGTGTATGGGGAGCGGTTCGGCCTGACCGGGGCGCTGGCCCAGCCCATCGGGGACTACTCCCACGGCATGAAGCAGAAGCTGGCCATCATCGCGGCGCTGCTCCATGCGCCCAAACTGATCTTGATGGATGAACCCTTCGTCGGGCTGGACCCGCTGGCGGCGCACCAGCTCAAGCAGACCATGCGGGCCTTCTGCGACACGGGCGGGGCCATCTTTTTCTCGACGCATGTGCTGGAAGTGGCGGAAAAGCTCTGCGATCAGGTGGCCATCATCAAAAACGGCAAGCTCATCCGGGCGGGCTCCATGGCCGAGGTGCGGGGCGACGCCTCGCTGGAAACGGTCTTCTTAGAGTTGGAGGGCGGCGCCGATGAACGCTGAGACGAAACGCTGCTTTGCCGCCCTGCTGCGCAAACAGCGGCGGGAGCAGAGCTCCTTTTTGAACCGGAGCGCCCGCACCGGGAAGCAGCGCACCCAAACGGGAAAGCTTGCCTTCGGGGCGCTGTATGGGGCCATTGCGCTGGTGCTGATGGCGAGTTTTGCTTCACTGTCGTGGCCGCTGGCGCAGCTTCTTCTGCCGGGCGGTTGGGAGACTCTTTATTTCCTTGTGCTGGAACTGCTGGCCCTTCTTGTCAGCGTGCTGGCCGGGGCGCTTTCCAGCTATAACCGCCTTTTTCAGGCCAAGGACAACGACCTTTTGCTGGCTCTGCCCATCCCGCCGTGGATGATCTTTGCGGTGCGGCTGTGCGGCCTGTATGAGATGAGCCTGTTCTATCTGCTCCTCGTCTGGGTGCCCGCTGAAGCGGCCTATGCGCGGTTCGCGCCGCATCCGCTGGGCGGCATCCTGAGCGCTGTGCCGATGGCCCTGCTGCTGGCCGGGGCGGCGTCGGTGCTGGCGGCGCTGCTGGGCTGGGCGGTGGCTCTGCTTGTGGCGAAGGCCGGGCGGCATAAAGCGCTCTTCACCGTGGCGGCGTCGCTGGGCTTCCTTGCCCTTTATTTCCTCGGCTATCAAAAGAGCGGTGCGCTGCTGAACGCTCTGCTCTCGTCGGCGCTGTGGGGCGGCGGGGAAGGGCTGCCGCAGGGCGGCTGGCTGCTGCTGGGCTGGGCTGCGTGCGGAGATATCCCAGCGCTGCTGGGGCTGTTGATCTCGCTGGCGGCGGTCTGCGCCGTGCTGGGGAAGCTTCTCTCTGGCCCCTACCTCCGCCTGATGACCACCCGCACCGGCGGCGCGGCATCGAAAATGAAGGCAGCGCCCAGCCGCCGCGTCTCAGTGCGGCGGGCCCTGCTGCGGCGGGAGCTGCTCCATCTGGCGGGCAGCCCCACCTACCTGCTCAACTGCGCCATGGGGTCGCTGGGGCTGGTGGTGCTCAGCGTGCTGGCTTTGTGCAAGGCGGGGGAGATCCGGCTGCTGGCGGTTCAGCTGCTTCCGCCGGGGCTGGCGGGTGCGGCGGCAGCATTCGTCGCAGCCCTTGGGGCGGGCATGAACTGCCTGACGGCCCCCTCCGTCTCGCTGGAAGGGGAGAGCCTTTGGCGTATCCGGAGTTTGCCGGTCTCGCCGTGGCAGACCCTGTGTGCCAAGCTGGAACTGCATTTGGCGGTGACGCTGCCGCCCGCCCTGCTCTGCGCGGGGGTGCTGCTGGCTGTGGTGCGGGCCGCTCTGCCCATGGCGCTGCTGGGCCTTCTGGCGGTGGCGCTCTTCGTGGTGCTGTCGGCGGCGGTGGGGTTGGTGCTGGGGGTGCTGATGCCCAGCTTCCACTGGACCAGCGAAACGGCGGTCATCAAGCAGAGCCCCTTCTGTCTGCTGGCCATGCTCCTGAGCTGGGGCGCGGCCCTTGCGCTGTTTGCGGGGACGGCGGCGCTGTCCCGTAGGATGCCGCCCGCCGTCAGCCTGAGCCTTGCCTGTCTGCTGCTGGCGGGGGCCGATGCCCTTGCACTGCGCTGGCTGAAGACAAAAGGTGCCGCACGATTCGAAACGACCTGACAAAAAACGGGAGCTGCCCACATTGTGCGGACAGCTCCCGTTTCTGCTTTGGGAAACCGGCTCACTCGATGCCGGTGACCTTGTAATCCTGATCCTCGACGGCCTTCTTCAGGGTTTCGTCGGAGACGTCGGCGCTCAGGGTGACGATGGCGGTGCCGGCCTCGTGGCTGACCACGGCCTCGCTGACTTCGGGCAGAGCTTCCAGTGCCTTCTTCACGCGGGCCTCGCAGTGGCCGCACATCATGCCCTCAACATGCAGGGTCTTTTTCATAACGTTATCCTCCTTGACATTGGATGTGGTATGGTCTTCGACTGCGGGCTGCACGGGGGCAGCGGGCAGGGAAACGGCATTTTTGGCTTTGTGGTCGTGCTTGGTGCTGTGCAGGTCGAACAGGTTCAACCGCAGTGCGTTGCTGACCACGCAGAAGCTGGACAGGCTCATGGCCGCTGCACCGAACATGGGGTTCAGCGTCAGGCCGAAGGGAATGAATACACCGGCGGCCAGCGGGATGCCGATGGTGTTGTAGAGGAACGCCCAGAACAGGTTCTCGTGGATGTTGCGCAGGGTGGCGCGGCTGAGCCGGATGGCGGCGGGCACATCGGAGAGCTTGGAGTTCATCAGGACGACATCCGCCGCGTCGATGGCGACGTCGGTGCCCGCACCGATGGCGATGCCGGTGTCGGCACGGGTCAGGGCCGGGGCGTCGTTGATGCCGTCGCCGACCATGGCCACCTTACCGGAAGCTTGCAGCTGGCGGATGACGGCTTCCTTGCCGTCGGGCAGAACGCCCGCGATGACTTCATCCACGCCCGCTTGCTTGCCGATGGCGTCGGCGGTGCGCTGGTTGTCCCCCGTGAGCATCACGACCCGGATGCCCATGTTCTGCAGCTCGCGGATGGCGCGGGGACTGTCCTCCTTGATGGTGTCGGCCACGGCGACCACGCCCAGCAGTCTGCCCGCGCCGCCGAAGTAGAGCGGGGTCTTGCCTTCCTTTGCAAGGGCGGCGGCCTTTTCCTTCAGCGCGGCGGGGACGGCGACCTTGGTTTCGATCAGGGCTGCGTTGCCGCCGAAGATCTCCGCTCCGTCCAGCCTTGCGGACAGGCCGTTGCCGGGCAGGGCGGAAAAGTCGGAAACTTCGGGCGCATCAATGGCGTTTGCTTCGGTGTAAGCGAGGACGGCCTTGGCCAGCGGGTGTTCGCTCCTGCGCTCCAGTGCGGCGGCAAGGGTCAGCAGCTCGGTCTCGGAAACGCCCTCGGCGGGCAGGATGTCGGTGACCTTCGGCTCGCCGCTGGTGATGGTACCGGTCTTATCCAGCGCAACGATCTGGGTGCGGCCCGCGGCTTCCAGCGAAGCGGCGGTCTTGAACAGGATGCCGTTCTTGGCGCCGAGGCCGTTGCCGACCATGATGGCGACCGGCGTGGCCAGACCCAGCGCACAGGGGCAGCTGATGACCAGCACCGAGATGCCGCGGGCCAGTGCGTAGCCGAACTCCCGGCCCAGCAGCAGCCAGACGATCGTGGTGACCACGGCGATGGAGATGACGGCGGGCACGAAGAAGCCGGACACGGTGTCGGCGATCTTGGCGATGGGAGCCTTGGTGGCGGCGGCGTCGCTGACCATCTTGATGATCTGGGCCAGCGTGGTGTCCTCGCCTACGCGGGTGGCCTCGCACCGCAGGAAGCCGGACTGGTTGGTGGTGGCGGCAGAGACTTTGTCGCCCTCGGCCTTGTCCACCGGGATGCTCTCGCCGGTCAGAGCGCTTTCGTTCACGGCGCTGGAACCTTCCAGCACGATGCCGTCCACGGGGATGTTCTCACCGGGGCGGACGACGAAAATATCGCCCTTGCACACTTCCGCGATGGGCACGCTGACCTCGGCACCGCCCCGCAGCAGGGTGGCGGTCTTGGGGGCTAGCTTCATCAGGCTCTTGAGTGCATCGGTGGTCTTACCCTTGGAGCGGGCCTCCAGCATCTTGCCCACGGTGATGAGGGTCAGGATCATGGCGGCGGACTCGAAGTAGAACTCCATCATATAGTGCATGACCAGCTCCTCGTTGCCGTCCACCTGCGCGCGGGTCATGGCGAAAAGGGCGTAGGTGCTCCAGACAAAGCTGGCCGAGGAGCCCAGCGCCACCAGCGTATCCATATTGGGAGCGCGGTGAATCAGGCCCTTGAAGCCGCTGATGAAGAACTTCTGGTTGATGACCATGACGATGCCCGCCAGCAGCAGCTGAACAAGGCCCATGGCGACGTGGTTGCCGTCGAACCAGTGGGGGAGCGGCCAGCCCCACATCATGTGCCCCATGGAAAAGTACATCAGAACGATGAGAAAGATCAGCGAGGCGATGAGCCGCTTTTTCAGTTTCGGGGTCTCGTGGTCGGCCAGTGCGTCAAGGCCGGCACTGGGGTCCGGCGCAGCGGAAGGGCTGCTGGATCTGGGGCTGGCGCCGTAGCCTGCATCCTGTACCGCCTTGACGATGGCGGCGGCGCTGGCGGTGCCCTCCACGCCCATGGAGTTCGTCAGCAGACTGACCGAGCAGCTTGTGACGCCGGGAACAGCGTTCACGGCCTTTTCCACCCGTGCAGAGCAGGCCGCGCAGCTCATGCCGGTAACATTGTATTGTTCCATAATCGTACTCCTGAAGATCGGTTGGCTTGCCCGCAAGAGGGTCATTTCATAAGCTTTGGCAGCAATTTGATCAGCTCGTCCAGTTTTTCTTCGCTGCCCGCCCGCAGATCGTCCGCCACGCAGGTGCGCACATGCTGGGCCAGCAGCTCCTTGGAAAAGCCGTTCAGCGCCGAGTTCACCGCCGCCACCTGCACCAGAATGTCGGCGCAGTAAATATCCTTTTCCACCATGCCGCGGATGCCGCGGATCTGGCCCTCAATGCGGTTCAGCCGGTGGATAAGGCTCTTGTACTCCTCCTCGCTCCGCTTTTTGTGGCGGCAGCAGCAGGAAGAACTTTCCGTTTCTGCTTCGGCTTCCCGCACTTCGCTGTCATCTGCGTTTGCAGTGCCACAGCAGCGGGGACATTTCTCGGTTGCTTCACGCATGGGAACAACTCCTTTCAAATTACCCCTTGGGGGTATCTTTTGTACAAGAGGATTGTAGCACAGTTTGTCCTACAAGACAAGTAGGGATTGAACCTTCAAATGTTAACTTTTTGTGAACGAACGAGAACAAAAAAGAACTGCTGCACTCCCTCAGTCACGGCTTCGCCGTACCAGAAGGAGTTGCAGCAGTCGGTTCAAAAAATCAGATGCAGAAGCGGCGGATGAACGCAATATCGCTGGCTGCGCGGGCGGGGACGGCTTCCTCCCGCAGAACGGGAAGGGCTGTTTGCGGCATCGCCTTGAGCATGGCAAAGCCGCCCGCATAGTCCACGCAGGAATCTTCCAGCGAGGTGGAGTAGAGGGTGCCGTCGGGCTGGAAGTTCTGGCCCTTGAAGTGGACGGCGGCGATCTTGTCGCCGTACCAGCTGCCGACCTTATCCCAGATGCGGCGCTGGGCGTCCACAGAAGCGTTTTCCGGGCCCACGTAGTTTGCAAAATCGCAGATGACCCGCAGATTCGGGCTGGCCATGGTGTCCAGCACCATCTTGACGGCCTCCGGGGTGTTCATGGCGTGGTAGTAGACGCATTCCACGGCAAACAGCACCCCCTGCTCCTCGCAGAGGGGCAGGATCTCGCCGAGGCTGCGGAGCAGCGCTTCCTGCGCTTCCTTCCGGGTGACGCCGGGCTGCTTTGCCATGTTGGTGGTCTCACTGCCCATGCAGCCTGCCCCCAGCGCCTTGGCGACGGGGATCTGGCTCAGCACTTTGGCGACCTCGGCGCGGCGCTTGTCCTCGTCAGCATAGCTCAGCTCAACGTAGGTGCCGTCCACGGCAATGGAAACGCCGGAGGCAGCGACAGCGGCCTTGGTGGCTTCCACCAGCTCCGGCGTGATGTCGGCGTAGCTCTTCACGCCCTCAATGGCCTTGGTGTAGGCCAACTGGGTGCAGCGGAAGCCCGCCTTGCCGATGGAAGTGAGCAGCTCTTCGGGGGTATGGCGGCCGAAATCATGGCCGCGGGCACCGATGATGAATTCAGGCATGTGTTTTCTCCTGACCTCGGCCGAAGACGCGCTCGGCGAAGATGTTCAGCTCCTTGCCCCACCAGTACCAGTCGTGGGAGACATCGCTGCCCCAGATCTCGCAGTGGGCGGGGATGCTGGCGGCGGCCAGTGCGGCGGCGAGGGCGCGGGTGTCGGCCTGTGCGTCCTCCTCGTAGCCGCCCTGCCCGGCGCAGAGGAGCAGATGGTTCTCCTCGGCCTTGGCAAAGGCTTTGGCGTCCACGATCCCTTCGGGCAGGTAGGCGAGGGGCGCGTTCCGCAGCACGAGGTCGTCCTCTGCGCTGCCGAGGAAGCGGCAGATATCGTACAGGCCGGACAGGCCGATGGCCCCGGCAAAGACCTCCGGGCGGCGCAGACGGCAGTTGACCGCCTGAACGGCACCGGTGTCCACGCCCACGCACCACAGCAGAGCGTCGGCATCTCCGTTCAGCTCCCGGATGCGGGCAGCCAGCTCGCCGGTGAGATAGCAGAAATATTTTTCCTGCAGCTCGGCGCGGCGGCGGGGCGAGACGTCCCCGGTCCGCAGACATTCGGCGTCGATGCTGTCGGCGGTGAAGAGCTGGACCTTGCCCGTGTTCAGCAGGGAAGCCACCGCATCGGGCATCCCATTGTTCTCCCAGTCGTAAAAGCGGCCGCCCCGTGCGGGCAGCGCCAGAACCGGCACACCAGCAGTGCCGTAGACCTTGAACTCCATCTCGCGGCCGAGCACCCGGCTCCACTCTTTGTAATAGGTACCTTGCATCATGGAAGCAACCTCCTGAATTTATACGAATTGATTTCGCGCGGGGTCGTACTCATACCCGGCGGCAGCAAGCTTTGCGCACAGCGCGGTCTTATCTTCATCCAAATCGTCGCACAGTGCGTCGAGGGTGGGGTAAAAATCGCGCAGCTTCAGGTTCACCATGCTCAGCAGCATGATGGGGTCATTGGGCAGTGCCATGCAAAAACCTCCTCACGGATAACAAAAAAGCCGGTCACTCGACAAAGTGACCGGCAGATGCAGCTACTTAGACAGCGCGGGTAACTTTGCCAGCGCGCAGACAACGGGAGCATGCGTAGATATACTTGGGAGAACCCTCCACGACCGCCTTGACACGACGGACATTCGGCTTCCAGGTACGGTTGGAACGGCGATGGGAGTGAGAGACCTTGATACCAAAGGTAACGCCCTTGCCGCAGCATTCACACTTAGCCATGGTACTTGCACCTCCTAGCAGTGAAGTAAGGAATTCAAAATAATCAGCTTGACTATTGTACCAGAGATACGGGGAAAATGCAAGCATTTTTTCAAATTTTCTGCAACCTTTTTCATCTGTGCGCCAAACCCTTGTCGGAACACGAAAAAAATAGTACAATAAATGAAAATCATCCACTGACAGGAGAATGACATGAGCTCACGCGGAATCTATTATCTTATCCGAACGCTGGTGGCGCTGGTCGCCATCCCATTCCACGAGGCGGGGCACGCATTGGCGGCGTGGCTGCTGGGGGATCCCACAGCGAAGCAGGAGGGGCGGCTGAGCCTGAACCCCTTCAAGCACTTCGACCTGCTAGGTACGCTGTGCATGGTGTTTGCGGGCGTGGGCTGGGCAAAACCTGTCTCCACCGACCCGCGCAACTTCAAAAACCCGAAGCGGGGCATGGCGCTCACCGCGCTGGCGGGCCCTGTGGCCAACCTGATCCTTGCCTACCTCGCCATGGTGGTGTGGAAGCTGCTGTACTACTGGGCTCCCATCACGGAGCTGACGATTTTTGCGGCCCGGTTCCTCCAATACTTAGTCATGATGGACGTCAGCCTTGCGGTGTTCAACCTCATCCCGGTTCCGCCGCTGGACGGCAGCCGGGTGCTGCTGGCCGTCCTGCCGGAGCGCATCTACTTCGGTATGATGAAGTATGAGCGGGTCATCCTGATCGTGATGCTGGCGGTGGTGTGGGGCGGCTTCCTCGACGGGCCCCTCACGGTGCTGAATAATGCGGTCTGGGATCTGCTGGACCTCGGCACCGGCTACATCGACCAGATCGCCCTTTCGGCCTACTACGCATCCATCGGGACGGTGATCTGAGTGGCAGAGGAGCTGACGTTTCGCCTCGAAGACTTTGAAGGGCCGCTGGAGCTTTTGCTGACGCTGGTGCAAAAGCACAAGATGGACCTGCACAACATCCCCATTCTGGAACTCATCGACCAATACACCGCCGCAGTGGCCTCGGCAGACGATGCCGACCCGGAGACGGCCAGCGCCTTCATCGAGATGGCGGCGCATCTGGTAGAGATGAAGAGCTATCTGCTGCTGCCCCGCAGCGAAGAGGGTGAGCGGATGAAGCAGGAGTTTACCGGGCGGCTGATCGAATACGACCAGTGCCGCCGGATGGCTGCCCAACTGCGGGAAAAAGCCGAAGCAGCCCCGGTCTTCGTCCGCGCGCCCTTGCAGATGGAGTGGGACAATACCTATGACCTTTTCCACTCGCCGCAGATGCTGGCCGATTGCTGGCAAGCACTCTCCGGCCGGACGCCCCTCGTCCGCAAGGGGCCGACCCAGCAGCAGTTCGAGCCGCTGGTCTCCGCGCCGCAGGTATCGGTCAGCAGCCGGGTGGTCTACATCCTGCGTCAGCTCATTGCGGGCGGGGCGCAGCGAATGGGGCAGCTCTTTTCCCGCCGCCAGAGCCGGGGCGCGAACGTCGCCACCTTTTTGGCCCTGCTGGAGCTGGTGCGCGGCGGGCGGGTGACGCTGGGCCCGAAAGGGGAGCTGACCATGCGCCGGGGCCGCTTGGAACGCACAAAGGAGAACAAATGAACCAGAAAACGATACGAGCCGCCGTGGAGGCGATGCTCTTTGCCTACGGGGAGCCCGTTGGGGCCGACAAGCTGGCACAGGCGCTGCAGCTGCCGACGGCGAGCGTGGAAGAGGCGCTGGAAGATCTGCACGCCCGCTATGCCCGCGAGGACAGCGGCCTTTGTCTGCTCCACCTGAACACCCACTGGCAGCTGGTCACCAAGACCGATTTCGCGGAGCCGGTCCGCCGGGTGCTGGACACCCGCCGCTCGGTGCCGCTGGGCCCGGCGGCCATGGAGACGCTGACCGTTATTGCGTACAACCAGCCGGTCTCCCGCGCCTTCATCGAGCAGGTGCGCGGCGTGGATTCCTCGTCCAGCGTGTCCGGTCTGCTGGAAAAGGGGCTCATCGAGGAGGCGGGCCGCCTCGACCTGCCGGGCCGCCCGGTGGCGTTCCGGACAACGGATGTCTTTCTGCGGTGTTTTGGCCTGTCCAGTCTGGAAGACCTGCCGCCCATCCATAACGATCAGGAAGAAAGCGGGGGAGCGGTATGAGCGTGGTGCTGAGCATTCTGGGCGTCGTGGGCGGCGTGCTGCTCTTCCTATTAAAGTGCATCGGCATCCTGCTGCTGGTGGTTCTGGTGCTGGCGGTGCTGCTGATGCTCTGCCCCTTCTGCGCGGATGTGCTGTGGGAGAACGAGACCCTGACCGTCAAGGCCGGTGCGCTGGGCATCACCTTCCCGGTGTTCCGGTATCCCGCGCCGGAAAAGCCGAAGAAGGAGAAAAAGAAGAAGTCCAAAAAGAAACCGGAAGCGGAATCGAAGCCGAAGCCGGAAGCGACGCCCCGCAAAAAGGCGAAGCTGACCCTGAACATCGTCTGCACCATCCTGCGGGGGGCGGGCAAGCTGACCAAGGCTGTCTTCGGAGCGCTGCGGATCACCAAGATCAACATCTGCCTCGGCGTCCGGGGCGAGGACCCCGCCGATGCGGCCCGCAGCTACGGCAAGCTGAACGCATGGCTCGGCGGTGCGCTGGGCCTTTTGGACCGCTTTCTTTACCTCGATTTTGAGCAGCTCCGCCTTGTGCCGGATCTCGGTCCCGACCAGCCCACCGTGGAAGACCGGGTGTCCTTCCGGGTGACGGCACAGGCCTATGCGATCGTTTTTACCGCTTTGCGTGTTCTTTACGAATTCTGGCACGAAAAAGTACTGGATTTGTTCCTTTGATTCCGCTATAATATATCTGTATGGCGTGTCCCGCTTGTCCGCTGCGGCGGGGGAGTGGTTCCGGGGAGGACTTCCCCAGTATTGAAATAAGGAGGCCGATTTTATGGCTGAGCATCCGATTCAAGATTTAATGAACGTCACGATGGACAAGGTCCGGCAGATGGTGGATTCCAACACCATCATCGGCAAACCGATCACCACCGAGGACGGCATCACCATTCTCCCGGTGTCCAAGGTAAGCTTCGGCTTCGCCTCCGGCGGCACCGATTTCGACGGCAAGAATGCTGCCAACAAGGACCTGTTCGGCGGCGGCTCCGGCGCGGGTGTCAACATTCAGCCTGTGGCGTTTCTGGTCGTCAAGGATGGCTGCGTGCGCACCATCCAGCTGTCCGACAGCAGCAACACGGTGGACCGCGCCCTGACCATGATCCCCGAACTGGTGGAAAAGGTCAGCGCCCTCCTCAACAAAAAAGAAGCTCCCGCCGCCCCGGCGGAGGAAAAGCCCCAGCCGTAACTGCGGACTTCCAACCCGCGGTTTTGATAGAGCACGTTGCAACGTGCGTTTTGAGCGCCGGGAGGCGCACAAGGAGTAAACAACTATGGCAGAAGAACGTATTCAGAAGATCATGAGCGAGCAGGGCCTGTGTTCCCGCCGCGCGGCAGAGCAGATCATTGCCGAGGGCCGCGTCAAGGTGAACGGCCACCCGGTCAAGGTGGGCGACAAGATGGACCCCAACCGCGATGTGCTGCATGTGGATGACGAGCGCATCTACATCCAGAAGAACCAGCAGCTCTACTATCTGGCCCTGTACAAGCCCCGCGGCTATGTTACCACCGCCAGCGATGAGCTGGGCCGCAAGACCGTCATGGAGCTTGTCAGCGACATCCCCGCCCGCCTTTATCCGGTGGGCCGCCTTGATAAGGACAGCGAGGGTCTGTTGCTGATGACCAACGATGGCGCCTTTGCACAGGCCGTCACCCATCCGTCCGGCGGCATCTCCAAGCTCTACCGCGTCACCGTCCAGCCCCGCGCGGACGAAGCGCAGATCCTGAAGATGAGCTCCGGCGTCGTGCTGGACGACGGCACCAAGACCATGCCCTGCGCCATCAACGTTGTGACCGACGAGCCGGGCCGCACCGTCATGGAGATGACCCTGAAAGAGGGCAAGAACCGCGAGATCCGCCGGATGTGCGAAGCCGTCGGGCTGGAGGTCGTCCGCTTGAAGCGGAACGCCGAGGGTGTCGTCAAGCTTGGAATGCTCAAGCCCGGCACCTACCGTGAGCTGACCAAGGCGGAAGTCAACGGTCTGCGCGCCGCAGCGGCCAAGGGCCGTGCCCAGACCCGCTCGGCTGCGCTGCAGTCCAAAGCGGCAGAGCGCCGCCCCCGCGGCCCTGTGGGCCAGAAGGGGAGAGACGGCGCCCCGGTCAAGCGGAGAAAGTGATACGCTTTCCCGATATTTCCCGCCTTTCGGCGGCCAGAACAAGGCAGCCGACCCTGCACCGGAAAAGATTGTGGAATTTTTCCCGGAAAATGGGCCGGACGGTACTTGAGAAATTTAGGGAAATACTGTATAATAATACTAATTTTGAAAGCTCAAAATAGACAAAGCAGGAGGTCTTACCATGGCTTCAAAGATCAACAAAGGAGAAATCCTCGCCAAGTTTTTCGATGACGGGGAATACACCGCACTGTTTGCGGACGGCGCGGTAAGCGCCGCTTGCGGCTATGCGGCTGGCCAGCAGGCCTATGCCGTTTACCAGAACGGCGAGGCTGTCACCGTCAAGGACGTTGAAAAGAACATCAAGGTCCTCGAAATGGCTGCTCAGACGGGCTGCCCGGTGGTCACGTTCTACAACTCCGTCGGTGCAAAGCTGGCTGAGGGTCTGGACGTGCTGACCGCAAGTGCCAAGCTGAACGCGACCATCGCTAAGGTGTCCGGCGTTGTGCCGCAGGTGGCAGTGGTCACCGGCGTGTGCGGCGGTACCAGCGCTCTGAGCGCTGCCAGCGCAGATGTCTGCGTGATGGCAAAGGATGCGGAGCTGTTCTTCACCGCTCCCTTCACCTCTGCCGCCAAGGGCGACAAGGTCCCCGGCGCCGGTTCTGCTGAGGCTGCTGCCAAGGCTGGCGTGGCTGCCATCGTGGCCGATACCGCCGAGGATGCTGCCGAGAAGGCTGCTCACATCGTGGGTCTGCTGCCCGCCAACAACCTGACCGGCCCCGCCATCTTCGAGTTCGAGCAGCCCACCGCTGTTCTGGCTGCCGGTGCCGCTCCGGAGAAGGCGGCCGCTGCCCTGATCGATAAGGACAGCGCCGTGGAGCTGTTCGCCGGTTTCGGCAAGCATGTCTACACTGCCTTTGCTACCATCGGCGGCAACGCTGTGGGTGTGGTGGCTGCCGGTGAGCAGCTGTGCCACAACTGCGTGTCCAAGGCTTCCCGCTTTGTCCGCCTGTGCGACGCCTTCAGCGTCCCCGTGCTGACCATCGTGGACACCAACGGCTTCGTGCCCAGCGCCACCGATGACATCGCCGGCGGCATCCGCGAGGCTGCCCGTCTGGCTGCTACTTATGCAGACGCTACCACCGCAAAGGTCGCTCTGCTGGCTGGCAAGGCAGTCGGCCCTGTCTACACCGCTCTGGCCAACGCCGACCTGAAGATCGCCGTCAACGGCTGCACCGTCAGCGCTCTGGAGCCGAATGCTGCCGTCTCTGTCCTGTACAAGGAAGAGATCGACGCTTCTGACAACATCATCTCTGCGACCAACGCCAAAGCTGCTGCTTATGCCGCTGAGGTGTGCAGCGCTTCCAGCGCAGTTGCAGCGGGCGCCGCCGACATGGTCTGCGATGCCGCCAATGCACGCGCAAGCGTCGTGGCTGCCTTTGAACTGCTGAGCACCAAGCGTGCTGCCCGTCTGCCCAAGAAGCATGGCAACATGGCTCTGTAAGCATTTTATACCGTACATAAAGTGAAACGAACTGATTTTGTTCAGGAGGATTCTTCCATGAAGTACTACAATATTACCGTCAATGGCGTTGCTTACAGCGTCTCCGTTGAGGAGACCGCCGCCGGTGCAGCTCCTGTTGCTGCTACTCCCGCTGCTCCTAAGGCTCCGGCTGCTCCTGCTGCCGCTCCTAAGGCTGCTGCTCCCGCCGGTGCTGCCGGTGCCGTCAGTGTCAAGGCTCCCATGCCCGGCAACATTCTGGATGTCAAGGTCGCTGCCGGCGCATCCGTGAAGGCCGGTGACGTTCTGGTCATTCTGGAGGCCATGAAGATGGAGAACGAGATCGTCGCCCCGCAGGACGGCACCGTTGCTTCCGTCAATGTCCACAAGGGCGACACCGTCAACTCCGGTGACGTTCTGGTCTCCATGAACTGAGAACGAAGGGAGAGGTGACAACCATGGCGAAAAAGCCGATCAAGATCACGGAAGTCGTCCTGCGTGATGCACACCAGTCTCTGCTGGCTACCCGCATGACGATGGATGAGATGCGTCCCATCCTGCCCGAAATGGATAAGATCCCCTACTTCTCTGTCGAGTGCTGGGGCGGCGCTACCTTTGATAGCTGCATCCGCTTCCTCGACGAGGATCCGTGGGAGCGTCTGCGCATCCTGCGCAAGGAGCTGCCCCACCAGAAGCTGCAGATGCTGTTCCGCGGCCAGAACATGCTGGGCTACCGCCCCTACGCAGATGACGCCGTCGAGTACTTCGTTCAGAAGTCCGTTGCCAACGGCATCGACGTCATCCGTATTTTCGACGCACTGAACGACCCGCGCAACCTGCAGACTGCCATCAAGGCTGCCAACAAGGAAGGCGCACACGTTCAGGGCTGCATCAGCTACACCCTGAGCCCGGTCCACAACAACGAGTACTATGTCAAGTACGCCAAGACCCTTGAGGAGATGGGCGCAAACTCCATCTGCATCAAGGATATGGCGGGTCTGCTGACTCCGTACACCTGCTATGATCTGGTCAAGGAGCTGAAGAACACCCTGTCCATCCCTGTGGATATCCACAGCCACTACACCGCCGGTCTGGCATCCATGTCCCTGCTGAAGGGCATCGAGGCCGGTGCCGACATCGTTGATACCGCTATGAGCCCCCTGAGCGGCGGTACCAGCCACATGGCCACCGAGAGCCTCGTCGCTGCCCTGCAGGGCACCGATTACGACACCGGTCTGGACCTGAAGCAGCTGAATGTCGTCCGCGCATACTTTGCAAAGCTGCGCGAGAAGTACATCGCCAACGGCCAGATCAGCCCCAAGTCTCTGGGCGTCGATGCCAACACCCTGCTGTATCAGGTGCCGGGCGGCATGTTCTCCAACATGCTCAAGCAGCTGAAGGACGCCGGCAAGGAGGACAAGCTGGACGAAGTGCTGGCTGAGATCCCCCGTGTCCGTGAGGATGCCGGTTATCCTCCGCTGGTCACCCCCACCAGCCAGATCGTTGGCACGCAGGCTGTCTTCAACGTTATCCTCGGCGAGCGCTACAAGATGGTCACCAAGGAGTTCAAGGGTCTGGTCCACGGCGATTATGGCAAGACCCCCGCTCCCATCAAGCCGGAGTTCACCAAGAAGATCCTCGGCGACGAGCAGCCCATCACCTGCCGCTTTGCGGATACCCTTGCTCCTGAGATGGACAAGCTGAAGGCGGAAGCCGCCAAGTGGGCAACGCAGGAAGAGGACGTGCTGACCTACGCCATGTTCCCGCAGGTCGCACCCAAGTTCTTCGAAAAGCGCAACGCTAAGAAGCAGGGCGTGGATGCAGATCATGCAGATTACGCCAACAAGTCCCACATTGTCTAATTAGAGCACACTCGGCCCCTCGCAGTTTTGCGGGGGGCCTTTTGCATTGTGTCGGATGTGTGACTTTTTCGGGGCAAAAGCTGATTTTTTCGCCGCATTGCTTGCAAAAACGGGGCTATCAGAGTAAAATGATAACATATGTATCGTAACATGGGCGGGTGTGCCCAAAGGCGGATACATATACTGAAATTTGTCCGTAAAAAACCTTTGTCAGAAGAGGAAATTGACCATGATTTTGAGTATGACCGGTTTTGGCCGGGGCACTGCGGTGCGCAATGGCCGTGAGATCACGGTGGAGCTGCGCAGCGTCAACTCCCGGTACTTCGAGTATTCGTCCCGGATGCCCCGGACCTGCAGCTACATGGACAGCCGCCTGAAAAAGCAGCTGAACGAGCAGATCACCCGCGGCAAGGTAGAACTGAGCCTGACCGTGCAGAATGTGGACGCCGCCGATACGGTCGTCACCGTGAACAAGGAGTTGGCCCGCAGCTACCAGCAGGCCCTGCGGGATCTGTCCGAGGAGCTGTGCATCAAGAACGACACCACCGCCAGCCTGATCGCCCGCTTCCCGGATGTCCTCGCCACCCGCCACGCGGATGTGGACGAGGAAAAGCTGTGGGAGGACGTCTCCGCCGTCACCGCACAGGCACTGGAAAAGTTCGTGCAGATGCGCGCGGCGGAGGGTGCCAAGATGAAGGCCGACGTCGAAAGCCGCCTGTGCTTCCTTGAAGAGTGCGTGGGTAAGGTGGAGGCCCTGAGCGCGGGCCGGGTGGAGGCTTACACCAACCGCCTGTACGAAAAGCTCAAGGTCATTCTGGAGGACCGGAACATCGACGATGCCCGTGTCCTGACCGAGGCTGCCATCTTCGGCGACAAGACCGCCGTGGACGAGGAGACCGTCCGTCTGCGCAGCCACATTGCGCAGTATCGTTCGATTCTGGAGCTGGACGAGCCGGTGGGCCGCAAGCTGGACTTCCTGACGCAGGAACTGAACCGCGAGACCAATACCATCGGTTCCAAGTGCCAAGACCTTGACATCACCCGCGTGGTGGTGGATATGAAGGCGGAGATCGAGAAGATCCGCGAGCAGATCCAGAACCTTGAGTGACCGTTTGACACATTCGGATCGGAGGCAGACATGAAGCTCATCAACATCGGCTTTGGCAATCTGGTCAGCGCGGGGCGCGTGGTGGCAGTCGTCAGCCCGGACTCCGCGCCGGTCAAGCGTCTGGTCAAGGAAGCCCGCGAACGCGGGATGCTGATCGACGCTTCCTATGGGCGCAGCACACGCGCCGTGCTCATCATGGACTCCGACCATGTGGTTCTATCTGCCCTTCAGCCCGAAACGGTGGCCAGCCGCGCCGCCGGTCAGGCCGAGGGCAAAGGTTCAGAGGAGGAGCAAAAGTAATATGGAAAACGAAAAGTATCTGTTTGTGGTATCCGGTGCCGCCGGTACCGGAAAGGACAGCGTGGTCAAAGCGCTGCGCACCGCCCACCCGGAGATCGAGAAGACCGTCTCCGCCACCACCCGCGCACCCCGCCCCGGCGAGCAGGAGGGCATCGACTACTACTACCGCACCACCGAGCAGTTCCAGCAGCTCATCGCCAACGACGAGGTGGTGGAGTATAACTTCTACAACGGCAACTACTACGGCACCCTGAAGGAAGAAGTGAACAAGCGCTTGGCGGCGGGCAAGCTGGTCGTCCTTGTCATCGACGTCCACGGCGCCGCCAACATCCGCCGGATGTTCCCCGGCGCAACCACGGTCTTCCTGCTGCCGCCGTCGGTGGAGGAGCTGGAGCGCCGTCTGCGGGGCCGCGGCACCGAGACCGAGGACAGCATCCGCGAGCGCCTTGCCACCGCCCAGAACGAGCTGGCCCAGCAGGACAACTTCACTCTGAAATTGGTCAACAATGAGGTGGAGGCCTGTGCCGACGAGCTGTATCAGGTCATCTGCCAGCGCGCGGGCCTCGCACACTGAACCATCTGGAGGAACTGCCTGAATGCCAAAAACGGTCGGGGTCGCCGTGAGCAATGCGACCTTCCACTTCGATAAACTGTATACCTACGCGGTCATGCCCGACCAGCAGGATGCCGTCCGTCTGGGCAGCATGGTGCTGGTGCCCTTCGGGCGGGGGAGCCGCGCCCGGATGGGCGTGGTGCTGGCCTGTGACGAAGAGCCGGAAAGCTCCAAGCTGAAGTTCCTCTTCGATGTGGCCCCCGCCTCCGCCTGTCTGACGCCGGAGCTGCTGCGGCTGGTGCATTTTTTGAAGGAGCGGACCTTCTGCACCTACTACGAGGCCGTCAAGGCGGTCATCCCATATGGGGCGCAGTACAAGCCCGCCGTCGCGGCCGATGGGGTGACGCCGGTACTCCAGAAGCAGCTCACCCGCCACACCGAAAATTCTTATAAGCTGGCGGGCACCCTCCCGGCCAAGCCCAAGCCGACGGCAAAGCAATTGGCTGCCGTGGCGCTGCTGGGCGGGGGAGAGCGGACCCAGACGGAACTGGAAGAAAAGGGGATCAGCCGGGCCGTGCTCGATAACCTTTGCGCCAAGGGCGTGCTGGAATGCAGCAAGGTGAACAAATCCATCGACCTGTATTCGAGCATCCCGCTGAAAAACGAGCCGATCCGGCTGACGGCGGAGCAGCAAGCGGCCTATGAGGCACTGTTGCCTCATCTCGAAGATGCCGCCCCCCATGGGGCCCTGCTCTACGGCGTGACCGGCAGCGGCAAAACGCTGGTGTTCCTGAAGCTCATCGAGCGGTGCTTGCAGCTGGGCAAGCGGGCACTGGTGTTGGTGCCGGAGATCAGCCTGACGCCCCAGATGATCCTGCGGCTGAAGAGCCGGTTCGGCAAGCGGGTGGCCGTGCAGCATTCGGCCCTCAACCATACCGAGCGGCTTTTGCAGTGGCAGATGATCCAAGACGGCGGCGCCGATATCGTGGTGGGCACCCGCAGCGCGATCTTTTCGCCGCTGGAAAACATCGGCCTCATCATCATCGACGAGGAGCAGGAGCACACCTACCGCTCCGAATCCGCGCCCCGCTACTCGGCCCACGAGGTCGCCCGGCAGCGCGCGGCGGAGAACGGAGCCCTGCTGCTGCTGGCCAGCGCGACCCCCAGCACCGAGAGCTATTTTGCCGCCCAGCATGGCCGCACCCAGCTCGTGCGGCTGACCCAGCGGTACGGCGGCAACCCGCTGCCCCATGTGGAGATCGTGGATATGCGGGCGGAACTGGCTTCCGGCAACCCGCGGGAGATCAGTCTCGCGCTGGAAGACGCCATCCGCCGCAATCTGGATGCAGGGAAGCAGACCATCCTGCTGCTCAACCGCCGGGGCTACCAGACCATCGCCCAGTGCGAGGACTGCCGCGAGGTACTCAAGTGCCAAAAGTGCAGCGTTCCGATGGTCTACCATAAGTCGGCCCACAAGCTGCTCTGCCATTACTGCGGCAGCCAGATGGACCCGCCGCCCCAGAAGTGCCCCACCTGCGGCGGAAAACTGCAATACCGCGGCTTCGGCACCCAGAAGGCCGAGGAGGAGCTGGCCAAGCTCTTCCCGGAAGCCCGCATCCTGCGGATGGATCAGGACTCCACCGCCGCCAAGGATGCCCACGAAAAGCTGCTGGCAAAGTTTGCCCGCCACGAATATGACATCATGGTGGGCACCCAGATGGTCGCCAAGGGGCTGGATTTTGAGGATGTGACCCTTGTAGGCGTCCTCGGCATCGATTCGCTCCTGTTTGCGCAGGGGTTCCGCGCCTACGAGACCGTGTTCAGCCTTGTGACGCAGGTGGTGGGCCGGAGCGGCCGGGCCAAGGATCCCGGTTTTGCCATCATCCAGACCACCGACCCCAGCAACCCGGTGTTGAACCTTGCCGCCGCGCAGGACTACGACGCTTTCTTCGAGCAGGAGATCGCCTACCGGAAGCTGGGGCTCTACCCGCCCTTCTGCGGGCTGTGCGTCGTGGGGTTTGCGGGTCCGAAGGAGATCGAGGTGGCCCGCGCCGCCGCCCGGTTCGCCGCCTTGCTGGGGCAGCGGGCGGCCAAGCAGCCGGACCTGCCCCTGCGGGTGCTGGGCCCCACCCCCGGCAGCATTGAAAAGATCAACGATTCCTACCGCTATAAACTCACCGTCAAGTGCCGCAACGACCGCCGTTTCCGGGACCTTATCCGGGAAACGCTGACCCTCTACGAGCAGGAAAAACTGCCCGGTAAGGCCACCGTCGTTGTCGATCTGCACTCGGACGGAGATATCTGATATACCACAACAACTGATTTGGGAGGTACCATAATGGCTATCCGTAACATTGTAAAAGAGGGCGACCCCATCCTGAACAAGGTCTGCCGCCCCGTGACCAATTTTGACGACCGTCTGGCCACTCTGCTGGACGACATGCGCGAGACCATGATCGACGCCGACGGCGTGGGTCTGGCCGGCCCGCAGGTGGGCATGCTCCGCCGCCTGTTCGTGGTGTGGGACACCACCGACGCCCCGGAGGAGATTCCCGAAGATTACGAGTACAAGTTCATCGACTTCGTGAACCCGGAGATTCTCGCGGTGTCCGAGGAGGAGGAGACCGCCTACGAGGGCTGCCTGTCTTTCCCCGGCCACAACGGCGCTGTGACCCGCCCGGAGGCCGTCAAGGTCCGCGCACAGGATCGTAACGGCAACTGGTTCGAGCTGGAGGCCGAAGGTCTGCTGGCCCGCTGCATCCAGCACGAGAATGACCATCTGGACGGCATCACCATCATGCAGTCCAGCGAGTATTTCTATGAGGACACCGAGGAGGGCAAGAAGGCTGCCCGCGAAGCGAAAGGAAACAAGTAATGCGCATTTTGTTCATGGGGACCCCGGATATCGCTGCCGAGTGCCTGAAAGCCCTCTATGCCGCCGGGCATGAGATCTGCGGCGTGTATACCCGCCGGGATAAGCCGGTGGGCCGCAAGCAGGTGCTCACCGCGCCGCCGGTCAAGGAAGTGGCCTTGGAGCACGGCACCCCGGTCTTCCAGCCCCGCACCCTGCGGGACGGCAGCGAGGACGCCAACATTCAGGCCCTTGCGCCGGAACTGATCGTGGTGGTGGCCTATGGCTGCATCCTGCCGAGATCGGTGCTGGAAGCACCCAAGTACGGCTGCATCAACCTCCACGTCTCGCTGCTGCCCAAGTACCGCGGCAGCGCCCCGGTGCAGTGGGCCGTGCTGAACGGCGATGCCGAGACCGGCGTCTCCATCATGCAGATGGACGAAGGGCTGGACACCGGCGATGTCCTCGTCTGCGAGAAGATGGCCATCGACCCCGAAGAGACCAGCGGTGAGCTGTTCGACCGGGTGACGGCTGCCGGTGCCCGCGTTCTGTGCGAGACCATTCCCCAGATCGCGGCAGGGACGCTGAAGCCCCAGCCGCAGGATCACGCAAACGCCACCCTCGCGCCCATGCTCGATAAGGAGCTGGCCGAGTTCCGCCTGACCGACAGCGCCGCCCACATCCACAACTGGGTGCGGGGCATGAATCCGTGGCCGATGGCATGGTTCACGACCGGCGGCAAGAAGGTCAAGGTGACGGAGTGCCGCGCCATGGCTTCCAACGGGGAAGCCCCCGGCACTGTGCTGGCCACCAAGCCCCTGACCGTGGCGTGCGCGGATGGGGCCATCCAACTGCTGCATGTGGTGCCGGAAGGCAAAAAACCCATGGACGGCACATCGTTCGCAGCGGGTCTGCGGCTCAAAGCGGGGGATACCCTGTGAGCGGGCCGAACCCCCGCGCGGCGGGAGTTTCGGCGCTGGTGCGGCAGGAGCAGGACGGGTTCTCAAACCTCGTTCTGGATGCCGAGCTCAAGCGGCAGAAGCTGGAAGGCCGCGACAAAGCTTTTGCCAGCGCGATTTTTTACACCGTGCTGGAACACCGGGGCACGCTGGACTATATCCTAGCGCAGTTCCTGCCCAAGGGCCTTGCCAAGCTGGATGCGCCGGTCCGGGAGATCCTGCGTTCGGCGCTGGCACAGGCCCGTTATATGCAGGTGCCGGTGTCGGCGGCGGTCAACGAGGCTGTCAAGCTGACCCGTGCCTTCAAAAAATCCAGCGCGTCGGGGCTGGTCAATGCGGTGCTGCGCCGCGCTTGTGTCTACGACCTGAGCAAGGCCCGGTTCCAAAATGAGACCGAACGGCTCATGGTGCTGGGTTCGGCAGGGCAGGACGTGGCGGAGTTTCTCCGCAGCCGCTACCCGGACGAAGCGCTGGGCATCTTGACCTATGCGGCAGACGGCGGCAGAACGAGCCTCCGGGCGAACCCCCTCAAGACCGATGTGCCCACCCTCTGCGAAAAGCTGAACGCGCTGGGCGCTGCGGCCCAGCCGGGCGTCGTGCCGGGCAGCGTCCTCGCAAAATTTGAGGGCAGCCCCGCCGACAACGACCTGTTCCGGGCGGGGTGCTACCATGTGGAAGGTCAGGCCAGCCAGCTGGCCGCCCTCTGCGTGGAGGCAAAGTCCGGCGAAACGGTGCTGGACCTCTGCGCGGCTCCCGGCGGCAAGACCATCCTGCTGGCCGAGGAGATGCAGGGTACCGGCAGACTCATCAGCTGTGACGCGGCGGAAAACCGCGTCCGGCTGATTCGGACGGCGGTGGAGCGGATGGGCTTTGCAAACGTCGAAGCCCTTTGCAACGACGCGACGAGGCCGAATCCGAAGCTCCCCGCAGCGGACCGCATCTTGGTGGATGCCCCCTGCAGCGGCCTCGGCATTCTGGCAAAAAAGCCGGATATCCGTTACAAAACCCTGCCGAAAGACCGCCACGATGAATTATTGGCCACCCAGTCGGCCATTCTGGACACAGCGGCTTCGCTGCTGAAAGCCGGCGGACGGCTGGTCTACTCCACCTGCACCATCGACCCGGCTGAGAACGAGGATCAAGTGGCGGCGTTCCTTGCCCGCCATCCGGAATTCTCAGTCGTCACGCCGGAGGTGCCCTTCCCGGCGGGGATGACGGTGGGGGAGCACGGGGCCCTTTCGGTGCCCACCCGCACTGGTATGGACGGCTTTTTCCTCTGCGCGATGCAGAAAGCGCAATGAAAACGCCGCCCGAATCGTATCAATAGGAGAACACCATGGAACAAAAACGCTGTATTTCCTCCCTGACGCTGGCCGAGCTTTCTGCAGAGCTCAAGGCGCTGGGTCAGCCCGGCTTCCGGGCAAAGCAGATCTTCCACTGGGTCCATCAGAAGCTGGTCACGGAGTTTTCCGCCATGACCGACCAGCCCAAGACCCTGCTGGCCAAGCTGGAGGAACACTTTTATATTGCCGCCCCGCAGATCGAGCGGCGTCAGGAGGCCAAGGACGGCACCGTGAAGTATCTGCTGCGGATGGCCGACGGCAACTGCATCGAAACGGTCGTTATGCGCTACCACTACGGCAACACGGTCTGCGTCTCCACGCAGGTGGGCTGCCGGATGGGCTGCCGGTTCTGCGCCTCTACGCAGGCGGGCCGCGTCCGCAACTTGGAGGCGGGCGAGATCTGCTCGGAAATTTATACCGCCCAGAAGGATATCGGCGAGCGCATCTCGCATATCGTTCTGATGGGCATCGGCGAGCCGCTGGATAATTTCGACGAGGTCATGCGCTTCCTCGAAAACATCACCTCGCCCGAAGGCGTCAACATCGGAATGCGGAACATCAGCCTTTCCACCTGCGGTCTGGTCCCCAAGATCGACCAATTGGCTGAGAAGAAGCTGCAGCTCACCCTTTCCGTCTCCCTCCACGCGCCCAACAACGAGATCCGCAGCGGGATGATGCCCGTCAACGATGCCTACCCCGTGGAGCAGCTCATCGAGACGGTCCGCCGTTATCAGGACACGACGGGCCGCCGGGTCAGCTTCGAATATTCGATGGTGCGCGGCGTCAATGATTCCGATGCCTGTGCAAAGCAGCTGGCAAACCTCATCCGGGGCATGGGGGCGCATGTGAACCTCATCCCCATCAACCCGGTGGACGGGAGCCCCTACTCCGCCACCGATGCCGCCAACGTCCGCCGGTTCCAGCAGAAGCTGGAGAGCCTCGGCGTCAACGCGACGGTCCGCCGCCGTCTGGGCAGCGAGATCAGCGCCGCCTGCGGCCAGCTGCGCCGCGACGAGATGAACGGCAAAGCCTGACAGAAGGAGAAGCCTATGAAACTTGCAGGAAAAACGGATGTCGGCCGCGTCCGTCAGGAAAATCAGGACGATTACCGGGCCGGGGAACTACCCGGCGGGGCGGTATGGGCGCTGGTCTGTGACGGTATGGGCGGCGCAAGAGGCGGCCGCGAAGCCTCGCAGGGGGCGTGCGACGTCATTGAGAATGTCTTTCAGGAGCAGTACGCCCAGTGCGGGGCGGGGCAGGAGGAAGCTTTTCTGAAAAAGGCCCTCATCTACGCCAACCGCTTTGTGTTCCAGAAAGCCTCCCACGAGGAGTCGCTGGCCGGGATGGGCACCACGGCGGTCTGCGCGCTGGTGCGGGGCGGCACGGTCTACCTCTGCCATGCGGGCGACTCCCGCGCCTACCTCTTCCGGGCGGGGAAACTTACCCAGCTCACCCATGACCACTCCTATGTGCAGGAGCTGGTGGACTGCGGCACCATCACGGTGGAAGAGGCCGAGCACCACCCCCAAAAGAACATCATCACCAAGGCGCTGGGCGTGGATTACCGCTTGGAGCCGGAGTTCACCTCCGAAAAGCTCCAGAAAGGGGATGTCCTGCTGCTGTGCACCGACGGGCTGACCAACATGGTCCCGGTGGATCAGATGGAAAAGCTCCTTGTGCAGGGGCCCTTCCACGACACGCCCGACCGGCTGATCGAAGCGGCCAACGCCAACGGCGGTTCGGACAACATCACCGCCCTGCTGCTGGCCGTGGAGCCGACGGAGGTGGAGCATGGATAATCTGATCGGCAAGACCCTCGATGGCCTGTACACCGTCCGGGAGCTGATCGGCACCGGCGGCATGGCCAACGTCTACAAGGCGGTGGTAGGGCCCGGCGGCCCGGTGCCGGAGGGCACGGTCGTGGCCGTCAAGGTGCTGCGGCAGGAGCTTATGCACGACCCCGACCTCGTCCGCCGCTTCAAGAATGAATCCAAGGCCATCTCGCTGCTCAACCACCCCAACATCGTCAAGGTGTACGATGTCTCGGTGAGCGAGAATTTACAGTATATCGTCATGGAATATGTAGACGGCATGACCCTGCGGGAGTATCTGAACGAGCGCGGCGGCAAGCTGACCAGCCGGGAGACGGTGCACTTCATCTCCCAGATCCTGAAAGCGCTGGATCACGCCCACCACAACGGCGTGGTGCACCGGGACATCAAGCCCCAGAACATTATGCTGCTGGACAACGGCCAGCTTCGGATGATGGATTTCGGCATCGCGCGCATTTCCCGCGCCGAGAACCAGCTCACCGGCGGCAAAGCCATGGGCAGCGTCCATTATATCAGCCCCGAACAGGCCAAGGGCGACGAGACCGACTTCACCAGCGACATCTACTCGGTCGGTGTCATGATGTATGAGATGCTTTCGGGGCATCTGCCCTTTGATGCGGACGATGTGGTGGAAGTGGCCATCAAGCAGATCTCGGACAAGCCCCAGAGCTTGCAGGAGCTGGCCCCCAATGTGCCCCACGGCCTTGTGGAGATCACCGAGCGGGCCATGGCAAAGCGCCCGGACAACCGTTACGCCAGCGCTGCCGAGATGCTGAACGCCCTGAATGCCTACGTCGAAAACCCAGCCATCGTGTTCAATTACACCTATCTCCCCGACGAAATTCCTGAAAAGGTGGTGGAACGCCCCATGAAAACCCAAAAAGATGCTCCGGAACCGAAAAAAGCCCGCAAGGGCAAAAAGAAGCGCACCGTCTTCCTGCCGGTGCTGTTCGGCATCACGGTGGCCTTTGCGCTGGCCTGTCTGGCCCTGTGCTGGGCCATCCTCAACGACTCCAGCACCCTGATGAGCGAGAAGGCCGACGTCGTGCTGGCGGATTACAGCGGCATGACGCAGGACGAGGTGAACGCCCAGCCGCAGGTCTCCTCCGGCCAGATCACCGTGAACTGGGAGCAGTCCTACAGCAACGATTACGCTGCCGGTTACGTCTACAAGCAGTCGCCGGTGGCGGGCCGCACCGTCCGTGAGGGCCAGAGCGTGACCCTGACCGTCAGCCTCGGCATCCAGTCCGTTACCGTGCCGGATGTGACCAACTACCTGCAGGCCGATGCGGAGCAGCAGCTCAAGAACCTCGGCGTCTCGGTGCTGGTCACACAGGCGGTGGAACCCACCGTGGCCTCCGGCTCAGTCATCCGCACCGACCCCGCCGCGGGCAGTCAGGTGGCGGCGGGCTCCACGGTCGTGGTCTACGTCAGCCGCCCGCAGGTCAGCACCACGGCCAAGGTGCCGTCGCTGGTGGGCCTTTCCAGCGTGAACGACGCCCGCGCCCTGCTGGTGCAGAATAAGCTGGGCCTCGGCAGCACCACCGAGCAGTACAGCGACAAGCCCGCCGGTACCATCATTGCGCAGAATCCCGCAGCGGGCTCTACCGTCAAGGTCAACAGCCGCGTCAGCGTCACCGTCAGCGCGGGCCCCGAACCCGAACCGGAAGTCCCGGAGGAACCGGCATCCTCGGCGGAGAGCAGCGATTCCGCCAGCAGCTCCGGCGATTGGTGGAGCGGCCTCGTCGGCGGTTCGTCTTCCAGCGGGAGTTCCAGCACCGGCGGCTCGCCCCTGACCGACTGGTGGACCTCGCTGCTGTCGTAACGGAGGAGCAGATGAAAGGCTATATTGTAAAAGGCATCGGCGGCTTCTATTACGTCAAGACCGAAGAAGGCGTCGTCGAGTGCAAGCCGCGCGGCATCTTCCGCAAACAGAAGATCGCCCCCGTGGCGGGGGACGAGGTGACGGTGGAGACCGAGAACGGTGCTTCCGTCATCGCCGAGATCGCACCCCGCAAAAATGTCTTCGTCCGCCCGCCGATGGCGAACCTCGATGTGCTCTTCCTTGTGGCCAGCACCACCCAGCCCACCCCCAGCACCTTGGTGCTGGATAAGCTGTCCGCCATTGCGGTGGATAAAGGGGTGCAGCCGGTCATCGTCTGCACCAAGGCCGACCTCGGCGAGGCGGAGTTCCTCCGCAGTGCTTACGAAAGATCGACCCTGCCCTTCATCGCCATCCACTACGATACCGGCGAGGGGCTGGACGAGGTGAAACAGTGGATCGATGGGCGGCTCTGCGCCTTCTGCGGCAACTCCGGCGTGGGCAAGTCCACGCTGCTGAACGCACTGCTGCCGGAGGCCGAGCGGGAGACCAGCGCCATCAGCCAGAAGCTTGGCCGCGGCCGCCACACCACCCGCGAAGTGACCATCTTCGAGGCATTTGGCGGGCGTATCGCCGACACCCCCGGCTTCGCCAGCTTGGAGGCCAACCGCGCCGGGTTCATCCCCAAGGAGAATCTGGAGCATGTCTTCCCGGAGTTCGGGCCTTATCTCGGCGAGTGTCAGTTCACGGGCTGCTCCCACCGGTCAGAGAAGGGCTGTGCCGTCCGTGCCGCGCTGGCCGAGGGCAAGCTTTCCCAGACCCGGTACGACAGCTACTGCGCCATGTATGAGGAAGTCAAGGACGTCAAGGACTGGCAGCGCCCCAAAATTTGACCTCTCACCGCTGGGTCTGGCTGTGCCGACGCCTTGCGGAACTCCCCTAGCAGGGGAGCCAAGAATAAAGGAGTTCTTATGTCACGCTGTGTGATCCTTTCCGCGTGCCCGGTCTCGCCGGAGCTGAAACGTCTGCTCCGCCCCGATGACTTCATCATCGCGTGTGATGCGGGCTACCGCAACTGCGGGCCGCTGGGCTGCAAGCCGAACATCATCGTCGGCGACTTCGATACCGCGCCCTGCCCGGAGCAGCAGGACGATGATATCATCATCCTGCCCCACGTCAAGGACGATACCGATACCGAATACGCGGCGAAGCTCGCCTCGGAAAAGGGCTTTTCCGAGGTGCTGCTGCTGGGGGCGCTGGGCGGCAAACGGCTGGAGCACACGCTGTCGAACCTCTGCACCGGCCTTGGGCTGGAAGAGCGGGGCGTCCGCGCCACTCTCCAGAACGAGCGCAGCCGCATCACTTTCGTCCGCCCCGGCGAGGAGCGCCGCTACCCGAAAGAGGAATTTTTCTACGTTTCCGTCTTCCCCATGGAGGGCCGGGCCGAGGGCGTCTGCGAGCGCGGCTCCTACTACGAGCTGACCGACGCGGCCCTCACGGCGGGCTACCCGCTGGGCGTCAGCAATGAGTACGCCGAAGGCTCGGACTGCATCACCGTCTCGACCCGGAAGGGAACCCTCGTTGTGGTGGAGACCGTGGCCGATACGCCCATTCTGACGACCTGACAGCCAAACCGGCTGCACATTCTGTGCTCCAACCGCTTATACTGTGGTATCACAGAACGAAAGGCGGGAAGAGGATGCAGGTGGTCGTCATCAAAAGCCCGAAATGTCTGCGCGGGATCCTGCGCCGGTTGTTCGGCATCAAGAAATAGGCAGAACAAGACCCTCTGTGCCGCGGCACAGAGGGTCTTGCGTTTTCCTTATTCTTTGGTGGTGTAGGTCAGGTCCAGCACCGGGCCAAAGGGGTCGAAGATGAGGCCCTTGATGCCGGAGGCCACCAGCAGCCGCTTTTGCTGGGAGAAGAGGGGAACGGCCACGCAGTCGCTCAGCAGCTGGCGCTCACACTCGCCCAGCAGCCGGCAGCGGGCCGCGCCGGTGGCGTGGGTGCTGGCCTCCAGCTGGGTGGCGTAAAGGGCATTGGCGTAGCCGGTCAAATTCCCGCCCGCCGTGGTGAACTGGGCCAGCATACTGTACACGCTGCCGCTCTCGGCGCTGATGGGGGCCAGCGCGATGGTGTAATCGCCCTCGGAAAGGCGCTTCTGGAAGGTCTCCTCGTCCACCTCCTCAATGGAGAAGAAGAGGGAAAGTTCCTTCTGCCATGCGCCGTTGATGGTCTCGGCGGCTTCGGTCAGGCCGGACCCGGCGGGAATCATCAGGGTGACTTTGTTGAAGTCGGAGTTTGCCATGCCCTGCCGCGCAGAAAGGTAGAGGGCTCTGACATCCACGGCAGCGGGGGAGACATTGCCGACGGTGCTGCGGTAGTTCATGCCGTCCACGTTCAGTCCGTCCGGGATGAGACCGTCCGCTGCGGCGAAGAGTCCGGTGGAGGGGACCACGGCGGCCTCCCGCGCTACCCCGGCCAGCGACTGCCGCAGCTCGGTGGAGGAGAAGAGGGAGCTGCAGTTGAAGAGCAGCGCCCACGTCGTGTCGGAGTAGGAAATGGAGGACAGGGAGGTGGTGCTGCCGGTGTCATCCAGCGCGGCAGAGCACTTTTCTCCGTTGACGAGCTCGACAGCGGACTGGTCGGCGTTGTTGGTGTTCTGAACCAGACGGAGGCTGTCGATGAGGGTGCCGGAGGGTTCCCGCCGCAAGAACAGGCCGCCGGACGTCCAGTTGTAAAGGTAGAAGGGCCCGCTGGAAAGGGTGGTCTTGGCGGTCAGACCGTAGGTGCCGCGGGTGGAGTTGAAGAACTCCTCATCGCAGGGCATGGCACCGGGCAGCGTCAGCTTGGAGAGAAAGTTCTCGTCCGCACTGTTCAGGCGGAACACCAGCGTCAGCGGGCCGCTGGCGGAGACCCCCAGCGCGCTTTCTGGCATCTGCCCGGCCAGCACTTCGGCGCTGTTCTCAAGGGCCGAGAACTCCACCGCGTAGGGGGAATTGGTGTCGGCCCGGAACATCCGCCGGAAGGCGAAGACGAAGTCTTCGGCGGTGATGGCGTACTCGGCAGCGGTGCCCTTGGCGGCGGTGTAGGTCAGGCCGTCCTTCAGATAAAAGGTGTAGGTCCTGCCGTCGGCGGATTGTTCCCACCGCTCGCAGAGAGCAGGCTCGATTTCGCCGTCCGGGTTCTTTCGGACAAGGCCGCTGTATAAATTTTCACAGGCGATGACGTCCGACGCCGTGGACGCCACCTGCGGGTCGAGGTTCGCGGGGATGGTATCCACGAACCATGTGAAGCTGTTGGAACCCGAACCGCAGCCGGTCAGGGCAAGCAGCAGAAGGACCGTCAGAAACGCGGCGGTCAAGCGGAATGGGTGTTTCAAAAAACATGCGCTCCTTGCAGAATTTGATGGATACGTCCAGTATACCGGAAAGCGTCGAAAAAGACAATTATTTTTTTGTGAATTTCGATGACCTTTCGGTGCAAATCGTGCACCGAGCGGGTTTGGCGTTGCGTATTGCGCGGAAATGGTGTAGAATGGGGGACGGCAAGAAGTTTTACAGAAACACTTTATAGAGGAGGTTCTGTTTTTATGCAGAAAGAACAGCAGCAGCTTGCAGAGCTGGTCAAGGGCAAGAAGGTCGCATTCATCGGTGCGGGCGTCAGCCACAAGACCCTGATCGAGGAGTTCGTGGGTCTGGGCGCACAGGTCACCCTCTGCGATAAAAAGAACAGCGTGGAGGACTTCGGCGACTATGCCGACACCATCCGCCGTCTGGGCATCGACCTGAGCCTCGGCGAGCACTACATGGACGGATTCAAGGGGCAGGACATCATCCTGCGCACCCCCGGCTTCGAGTATTATCAGAAGCCGCTGCAGGATGCCATTGCGGCGGGCACCATGGTCACCAGCGAAGTCGAACTCTTCTTCGACTACTGCCCCTGTGAGATCGTGGGCGTGACCGGCTCCGACGGCAAGACCACCACCACCACCCTGATCTCCAAGTTCTATGAGGCGGCGGGCCGCAAAGTGCACCTCGGCGGCAACATCGGCGCAGCGCTGCTGCCCATGCTGCCGGACGTGGCTCCGGAGGATGTGGCTGTGGTCGAGCTGTCCAGCTTCCAGCTCATCAGCATGCACAAGAGCCCGAAGATCGCGGTCGTCACCAACGTGACCCCCAACCACCTCGACCACCACAAGGATATGCAGGAGTACATCGACGCCAAGCGGAACATCCTGCTCCATCAGGTGCCGCCCTGCCGCGAAGTGCTGGGCTTTGAGAACGACATCACCCGCGGCATGGTGCCCGACTGCAAGGGCAAGCAGGTCTGGTTCACCCGTCTGCACGACACCGACAACGGTGCCTTCCTGCGGGAAGACGGGATGCTCTGCATGGCCGAGGACGGCGTCGTGACCCCCTTCCTCGCTCAGAAGGACGTCAAGCTGCGCGGTCTGCACAACATCGAAAATCTGCTGGCCGCTGCCGCCGCCGTCTGGGGTGAAGTGCCCGTTGAGGTCATCCAGAAGGTCGGCAGCACCTTCACCGGCGTCGAGCACCGCATCGAGCCGGTCCGTGTGCTGGACGGCGTGACCTACTACAACGACTCCATCGGCACCAGCCCCACCCGCACCATCGCCGGTCTGCGCAGCTTTGACCAGAAGGTGATCCTCATTGCGGGCGGTTACGATAAGCACATCCCCTATGAGCCGCTGGCCCCGGAGGTCATCGCTCACGTCAAGAACCTCGTGCTGATGGGTGCCACCGGCCCCCGCATCGAGAAGGCTGTCCGTGAGCATCCGGACTTTGCCGCATCCGGCCTTGCCATCCAGCATGCTGACAGTATGCAGCACGCCGTGGAGCTGGCCCGCGCCGCCGCACAGCCGGGGGATATCATCATCCTGTCCCCGGCCAGCGCTTCCTTCGACCTTTACCCCAACTTTGAGGTGCGCGGCCGCGAGTTCAAGAGCATCGTCAACGCGCTGAAATGATCAAACAGGTCACGACACAGAAGGATCGGCGGCGCTTTTACAACGTCTGCCGAGGCAAGCTCTGCATGGGGGCGACCCTGCCGCTGGCGCTGGAACTGTTCGGCAAAAGCCAGCCGGGCCGCTTCTTTGCCGGGCCGACGCTGGCGCTGGATATCGGCGGCAGCACCGCTTGGATGGCGGGCCATGCAAACCCCGAAGAACTGGCTGGATTTCTCCGCTTTTGCGGGTGCCGGGCCGTCATCCTCGACGAAGCCGAGGCCGCCCCGCCAGCCGGGTGGACCCGTGCAAGAACCCACAGCATCTTCGGCCTCACACCGGGGCGGCAGCTGCCGCAGCCCCATGCGGACGAAACGCTCTGGGCCTCCCTGCGCTTGGAACGGGAGCCGTCGGCGTACCCGGTGGCGGAGGAGCTTTTCCCGGACCGCCCCGCCCGGCGGGATGATCTCTACTCCGAGCTGTGCTCAAAGCGCAGCCGGGGCAAAGCCCGCGTCTGGGCCCTGATGCAGGGGAAAGAGATCGCTTGCACCGTGGGGGCCTATGCCATTGCGAACGGGCAGGCCTACATGGCCTGTGGGCAGACGGCAGAGGAACTGCGCGGCAAAGGCATCGGCGGGCGGCTCATCGTCCAATTGGCAAACGAGCTTTCCGCCGAGGGCTTGCAGCCCGTCTTCCTGTGCAGCCCGGAGCGTGTGCACTTTTATACCCGCCTCGGCTTCGAGAAACTCGGAGAATATGCACGGTATGAGCAAACAGAAAATTAAAATCGGCTGAATCAGAAAATCGGAAAAGCGTTTGCGCCGACTGGCGCACCGCCCGATTTTCTGGTGAAGCCAACTGCTTTGGGGTTATTAGGGGCGAGCAGCCCCTGATTCGTGCCCGCGCCTCGAAAAAGCGGTGCTTTTCTGGTACTCTTTTGGCAAGCAAAAGAGTACATACTCTACGTAAAAAATAAAACGAAAACCTAAGGATTCGATATGTCAATGTTAAGCCACTTTTTTGATTTCAAACCCGAAGTGCTGGCCCTCGATGAAAAAGCCATGGAACTCTGCCAGCCCTACTTCAGACACATGGAAGAGATCCGCGATTACAACCAGCTCAAGATGCTGAAAGCCTTTGCGGATACCCAGATGTCCTCCACCGATATGCTGGGCACCACCGGCTACGGCCTGTGGGATACCGGCCGCGCCAAGCTGGAGCAGATCTTTGCCGAGGTGATGGGGGCGGAGGACGCCCTCGTCCGCAGCCAGTTCCAGAGCGGCACGCATACGCTGGCCGTGGCGCTGTTCGGTCTGCTGCGGGCAGGAGACACCCTGCTGGCTGCCACCGGCCGCCCCTACGATACGCTGGAAGGCGTCATCGGGTTGGACGGCAAGGGCAAGGGCACCGGCACCCTGATGGACTACGGCGTCAAGTACGACGAAGCCCCCCTCAAGGCCGACTTCACCCCGGATTACGATCGGATCGCCCAGAAGGCACCGGGGGCTAAGGTCTGCCACATCCAGCGCAGCCGCGGCTATCTGCAGCGGAATGCCTTTGACCTCGCCACCATCCGAAAGATCGCCGATACCGCCCGCGCCGCCAACCCGGAGATCATCATCTTCGTGGATAACTGCTACGGCGAGTTCACCCAGACGGAGGAACCCTGTCAGGCAGGGGCCGACCTCGTGGTCGGCAGCCTCATCAAGAACCCCGGCGGCGGCATTGCCCCCACCGGCGGCTACATCGCGGGCCGCCGCGACCTCGTGGAGCTGTGCGCCTACCGGCTGAACGCGCCCGGCCTCGGCAAGGATCTGGGCTGTACACTGGACACCCCGCGCGACATGTATCTGGGCTTTTACTATGCACCCGGCGTCGTCTGCGAGGCCATCAAGACCGCCATCTACGCCCAGTGTCTGCTGGAGCTGGTGGGGAAAAAGCCCATCCCGCGCTACTGCGAGGACCACAACGACATCGTGACCTGCTTCGACGCGGGCACCGCCGATGCCCTCATCGGCTTCTGCCGCGGCGTTCAGGCGGCCAGCCCCGTGGACAGCTACGCCGCCCCGGAACCCTCGCCGGAACCGGGCTATACCGATGAAGTCATCATGGCCAGCGGCAGCTTTACGCAGGGCAGTACCATTGAGCTCTCCTGCGACGGCCCCCTGCGCGAGCCTTATACTTGCTACTTACAGGGCGGTCTGAACTTCGCCGCCAGCCGCGCGGGTGTGCTGCTGGCTGTGCAGAATGCTTACTTTAAGGAGTAACGCTTCCCCTCATTGCCCACGTGATAAGGCCCCCTCTGAGGGGGCTGTCGCCGAAGGCGGACTGGGAGAGCTTACAGGAGAAATTTATGCCTGTTTTAAGTGATCGTGTCGGCACGTTTACCGACTCAGTCATCCGCCGTATGACCCGGATCAACAACCAATATCACTCCATCAATTTGTCGCAGGGGTTCCCGGATTTTGACCCGCCGAAGGAACTGCTGGACGCACTGGCTCAAACGGCTTACAAAGGCCCGCACCAGTACGCCGTGACCTTCGGCGCCCAGAATTTCCGCGAAGCACTGGCGAAAAAGACGAGCCCCGCCCTCCATCATGAAGTGGACCCCAACACCGAGGTCTGCGTCACCTGCGGCGGCACCGAGGCCATGATGGCCGCGATGATGACCATCTGCAACCCCGGTGATAAGGTCATGATCTTCTCGCCGTTTTACGAAAACTACGGCGCAGATGCCATCCTCTCCGGGGCGGAACCCATCTATATCCCGCTGGTCCCGCCGACTTATGAGTTTAACCTCAGCCTCATTGAAAAAGGCTTTGCAGAGGGAGCCAAGGCGCTGATCCTCTGCAACCCCTCGAACCCCTGCGGCAAGGTCTTCCGCCGCGATGAGCTGGAGGCCATCGCAAAGCTCGCGCTGAAGTACGATGCCTTTGTCGTCACCGACGAGGTGTATGAGCACATCGTCTACGCCCCCAACGAGCATATCTGCATGGCCAGTCTGCCCGGTATGTTCGAGCACACCATCACCTGCAATTCGCTCTCCAAGACCTACTCCATCACCGGCTGGCGTCTGGGCTACCTCATCGGCCCGGCCGAGGTCATCGAAGGGGCTCGCAAGGTCCACGATTTCCTCACGGTGGGCGCGGCGGCTCCCTTGCAGGAAGCTGCCGTTGCTGGGCTGGAAATGCCGCAGAGTTACTACGAGAATTTGTGTGCGCTTTATACCGAAAAGCGCGACCATTTCCTCGCCGGGCTCGACCGCATCGGCCTGAAGCACAACGTCCCGCAGGGCACATATTTCGTGATGATCGACATCTCGGACTTCCTCGCCCTGCCGCAGTTTGCGGGTTGGACGGACTTGCAGTTCTGCGAGTGGATGATCCGTGAGGTCGGCGTAGCCGCCGTGCCCGGTTCCAGCTTCTTCCGGGAGCCGGTGAACCACCTCATTCGGATGCACTTTGCAAAAGGAACGGACGTCCTCGATGAAGCGATTCGCCGCATGGAAAAGTTGACAGCGCTTTTGAAATGAAGACAGAAAGTGTGAAAACAATGAACAAGGTAACTCCCATTGACTCTGAAATGCTGGCCCGTTTTGAGCAGGGCTACGAAGCACGCCCCGCGCTGCAGGTGATGTCCAACGCCATCTCCCGCACCGCCCTGCCGGATGCCGCCTTTGTGCCCGCCGCTGCGGCCAAGCTCCAGATGGACTTCTCCGTTCTGGTCAAGACCAACAACATCACCAACCAGAAGCAGAGCGGCCGCTGCTGGATGTTCTCCACCCTGAACGTTCTGCGTCAGCGGGTCATCGAGAAGTGCAAGCTGGAGGATTTCTCCATCTCGCCCACCTATCTGGCCTTCTATGACAAGCTGGAAAAGGCAAACCTCTTCTTTGAGAACATCATCCACTTCGCCGATCAGGAACTGGACGACCGTGAGACCTTCACCCTGATGGGCAATCCGCTGCCGGACGGCGGCCAGTGGGATATGGCCATCAGCCTGATCAAAAAGTACGGCGTCGTGCCCTCTTGGGTCATGCCGGAAACGGTCCACTCCACCGGCACGGCCAAGTATCTGCCTATCCTGACCCGCAAGATGCGGGAGGATGCGTTGGAACTGCGCGCCCTCGTCCGCGCGGGCAAGGACCCCGCCGCCCGCCGCGAGGAGATGCTGGCGGAGATCTACAACGCCCTGCGCATCCTCTACGGTCAGCCGCCCAAGACCTTCGACTTTGAGTACACCGATACCGACAAAGTTTACCACTGCGACCGCGGCCTGACCCCGAAGAGCTTCCTTGAAAAGTACGTGGGCAACGATTTTGACGATTACGTCGTCATCATCTCCTCGCCCATCCACGAGATCGACCGCACCTACTGCCAGCCGTTCATGGGCGACGTGGTGGAGGACAACATGTTCTGGCTCAACCTGTCGCAGGAAGAGCTGGAAGACCTGACCATCCGCCAGCTTCAGGCCGGGGAGGGCGTTATGTTCAGCTGCGACTGCCACCCGGACGGCGACCGTGCCAACGGCTATTGGGACCCCGACTGCTTCCAGTACGGCGAAGTGCTGGGCGGCCTGACCTTCCATATGACCAAGGCCGAGCGGCTGCTCACCCGCGACAGCACCATGAACCACTGCATGATGTTCTGCGGCGTCAATCTGGAGGAGAACGGCACCGCGAACCGCTGGAAGATCGAGAACAGCTGGGGCGACGCCTCCGGCCAGAAGGGCTACTTCATCGGTAGCGAGAAGTGGTTCAAGGCCAACGTCTATCAGGTCACGGTCCGCAAGAGCCTGCTGAGCGATGCCCAGCGCGCCCTGCTGGATCAGGAGCCTCTGCCCATGAAGCTGTGGGACCCGCTGGCGTAAACTTACGTATGAAAAAATGCTCTGCCATTTCTGCGTGGCAGAGCATTTTTTGTGTCTTCAATCTTCCAGCAGGGGCAGCGCCAAGGTAAAACAGCTCCCTTTGCCCACTTCGCTTTCCAGCGTGATCTCGCCGTGGTGCAGGTGGGCCAGCTCCTGCGCGATGGTCAGGCCAAGGCCGGTGGAATCGTGCTTGGTGTCAGCGGTGGTGTGGAAGTAGCGGTCAAAGACGGCGGCTTGATCTTCGGGAGCGATGCCGCAGCCGGTGTCCTGCACAAGGACAAGGGCGCGGCCCTCCGCAGCGAAGCTGTGGACCGTGATGGTGCCGCCGGCGGGGGTGTAGTGGATGGCGTTGGTCACGAGGTTCTGGACGATCTGCTGCAGCCGCATGGCGTCGCCCCAGACGGGCAGCTCGGCGTCGAACCGGGTCGTCAGCGTGACGCCTTTTTTCGCGGCCTCGTTTTGGCAGCTCTCACAGACGGCCGCAGCAGCCTCGCTGAGGGAGACGCGGTCTTCGTTGAGCATCACCTGCTTCTGCTCCAGCTTGGCGGCGAGGAACAGGTCCTCCGTCAGCCGCCGCAGAAAGGTCATCCGCTGCTGCATGGCGGGCAGAAGGGCGGGCAGGGCGTCGGGGGCAGCTTCCAGCGTGTCAAGCCCGCTGGACACCGCGAACAGCGGGCTGCGCAGGTCGTGGAAGATGTTCAGCATCATGCTCTTGCGGGCTTCACTCTCCTCGGTCAGGGCGCGGGTGCGCTGGACCACCCGCTCATCCAGCTCCCGCGCCAGATGCTCGGTGCGGTCGAACTGCAATGCGAACCGGCGGCAGACGAAGGTCATGCAGCCCAGCGTGAAGGGAATGTCGTAGATGCGGGCGCAGCGCACCAGATAAAACCGGATACTCTCCGAAAAGAAGGAAAGATCCAGCCCCGGCAGGATGACCCACGTCCGCAGCCCGGCGGTTACCGCGTAGGGGAAGAGCAGCAGCAAAACGGAAGCGGAACCTTTGGCGTAAGCAAGAAGGAGCAGCCCCATGCAGTAGATCATGCCGCCGAACAGGGCCGCAGCACGCACACGGGCGTCGGAGTGGAGCGCGATCGGAAAATAGCCCATGGTCAATACCAGCACCAGCAGCTTTTGGGTTCGGCTGACGGGGGCGACGCCGGTGAGCGCGGAGCTCAGCAGGATGGGGGCCAGCACGGTCAGCGGGAAAAAACAGCGCTTTAATGCCGCGGCCACAGGGTCAAGGCTGATGGGGGAGAGGATGATCGCCGCGCCCCATGCGATGAGCACCGCGAGATAGAGCAGGAAATACCCCAGCTCCCGCTGGTGCTTATAATGATAGAGCGCCAGCACCACCGCCGCGAGGGTACAGAAGACCGTGACAGCCAGCCATTGCAATGTGGTGCGCAGGGTGAGCGCAGTCTGCCCCTCCGCCGGGTAACGGTCGGCCCATGTGGTGAACAGGATCTCGGCGTCTTGGGCCGGGGCACCCGGATAGGCCAGCGGCGGCAGCTGTGCATTGTACCAGATGCCCGCCAGCGCGATGCCCACGGCCAACACGACGGCCCCCAGCATTACCAGAACCTTTTTTCTTGTCATGATCGTCCTCCCGAAAAGCCGCAAACTTCCCCGAACCAGTTGAGCCAAAACGGTTGAGAAAGAGTGCAAAATAAGGTATACTAAAATCAGTATATCAAATTTTCGCGAAAAAGGGGAGAGCAAAAAGGATGATCCGTGTGCTTTTGGTGGAGGATGACCCGGTGATCCGGGATACGACCTGCTACTTTTTAAAAAGCCGGCAGAATTTTGAGGTCGTCTGTGCCGAGACGGGCGGCGAGGCGCTGAGCCATGCCCGCGAAAACTTCGATGTGATCCTGATGGACATCCTGCTGCCGGATACCAATGGCATGGACCTGTGCCAGCGGCTGCGAAGCTGGCACCACTGCCCCATCATCTTTACCTCCTGCCTTGACGACACGGATACTGTGGTACGTGCGCTGGAATTGGGCGGCGACGATTTTCTGACCAAACCTTATAACAACAAGGTCCTGCTGGCCCGCATCATGGCGAACATCCGCCGGGTACAGATGGATGCCGCCGAACCCAGCGTCAACGGCTACCACTGCGCGGCTTTTACGCTGGATTCCAACAGCCACTGTGTCGAAAAGGACGGCCAGAGCATCCATCTGGCGGATATGGAGTTCCGCATCCTGTCGCTTTTTGTCCGGTTCCCGAACAATTTCTTCACAGCCAACGAGCTGTACCAGAAGATCTGGGGCAAGGACAGCCTCGGCGATGTGCGCACGGTGCAGGTGCACATCCACAATCTGCGCAGCAAGATCGAGCCGGACCCGGCCAAACCCATCTACCTGAAAAATGTCTGGGGCAAAGGCTATGTCTTCCGCCCGGATGGGCGGGAAGAATCTTAAATGCAAAACAAAGGCCAAAAAATCGTTAACTGAAAAGCGCCCACTTCTTAAAGAAATTTAAGCGGTGGGCGCTTTGCTTTCCATGAATTTGACTGTTATTTGACAAACGAAGAGCAAAAACAGCGGTTTGCGGCAAGGAAGCGGTTGAGAGCCTTAAAGATTCTTAAAGGACAAGGGGTAAACTTTGTGTTAAATTATTATCGAACGAAGTGCGTGCGGCCCCAGATGCCGCGCGATTCGATTGAAGCAGAAGGTAAACGAAGAACACACGAAGAAGAGAAGAAAGGAACTCCCGCAATGAACAAGATCTCGCGCAAAGGTTTTCTGAAGATCGCGGCCGCTGCGGCCATGTCCGGCGTTACCGCCGGTGCACTGGCTGCCTGCAACTCCGCCAGCTCCTCCACCGCCGCTTCCGGCGCAGCGGCCCCCGCCGGCACCTACATCCCCGGCACCTATGAGGGCACCGCAGAGGGCATTTCCTCCACCGTCAAGGTCACCATGACCTTCTCCGACAGCGCTGTGACCAATGTAGTGGTCGATACCTCCGGCGAGACCGCTTCCTACGGCGCTGCCGCGGCAGACCAGCTCAAGGAGCAGCTGCTGGCTGCCGGTTCTGCCGAGATCGACGGCGTGTCCGGCTCCACCGTGACCTCCGAGGCTGTCATGAAGGCCGCCAAGAGCTGCTTTGCACAGGCCAAGGGCGAAGCCACCGTGTCCAGCGTCCAACTGCCCACCGGCGACGAGACCGATTGGCTGGGCAAGGAGCCTGATATCGACGAGGCCGCCATCACCGAGACCGTGGACACCGACATCCTCATCGTGGGCGCGGGCAACGGCGGTATGTTTGCTGCCGCTTATGCAGCCGCCAACGGCCTGAACTTCCGCATCATCGAGCAGAATGCTGTAGTGCAGGACACCCGCCACTGGTACGGCGCCATCGACTCCGCTGCTGCCAAAGCCGCCGGTGCCCCCGCGACCGATAAGGCCAAGCTGCTGAGCGAGATCTCCCGCTATGCTTCCGGCAAGTGTGACCAGCGCGTTGTCAAGACTTGGATCAACGAGTCTGCTGCCATGCACGATTTCATGCGCAGCATTCTGGAAGATAAGTTCGGCTGGGAGTGCGAGTTTACTTCTGGTGCTGAGGCTGCTTGGCCCGCCGAGAACGCCGAGCACAACACCGATTATCTCTACCCCGTGCAGGAGCACAACTACCGCGCCAGCGAGTCTGCTGCCGGGCTGCAGCGCAACGAAGCCCTGCAGCAGTACATTGAGGAGCTGGGTTATGGCATCGACTTCAAGACCAGCCTCGCCAAGCTGGAGAAGGATTCCTCCGGACGCATCACCGGCGTCATCGCCCAGAGCACCGAGGACGACCACTTCATCCGCTACAACGCAAATCTCGGCGTCCTGCTGGCTTGCGGCGGCTTCCCCGGCAACCCCTACATGATGGAGCAGCTGGACCCGCTGGGTACTTCCGTCACCACCGCTTGTTCCTACTCTCCGGCCGATAAGGGCTACGGCATCCGTGCCGCTGTCTGGGCCGGTGCAAACCTCGACAAGGAAGCCGCTCCCATGCTGTTCGACCGCGGCATCGTCGCCCCCGGCGTGGATGCGGGCTATATGGACAGCGAGAACGCTTTTGGCGGCAAAGCCTTCCCCGGCAAGATCAAGCAGTACAACCCCGGCACCCAGCCCTTCCTGAAGGTCAACCGCAACGGCGAGCGCTTCGCCAACGAGAGCAGCCCCTACAATGATATCGTCTACGCTGCTGCTCACCAGCCGGGCCGCGTCTACGCTCAGATCTGCGACGCCAACATTCTGGAAGATGCCAAGCGCTTCCACACCATCGGCTGCTCCGCACAGACCCGCAACGCTGGGGAGGACTACATCAAGGGCCAGATGGAGAATGCAGAGAAAGAGGGCTGCTTCTTCAAGGCGGACACCATCGAAGAGCTGGCGGACAAGCTTGGCTTCACCGGCGACGCCAAGGAGACCTTCTTTGCCACCGTGGAGCGCTACAATGAGCTGTACGACCAGCAGAACGATGAGGACTTCGGCAAGCCCGCTTACCGCCTGAGTGCCATCCGCACCGCACCCTTCTATGGCTGCTGGCTGGGCGCCTCTCTGCTGACTACCGAGCAGGGCATCGCCATCAACGAGAAGGGTCAGGCGCTGGACAACGACAATAAGCCTATGCCCGGCCTGTACGTCACCGGCGATATGTCCGGCAGCTTTTTCGCCAACAACTATCCCTGCCTGATGGCGGGCGTGGCCATGGGCCGCACCCTGACCTTCGCCATGAAGGCCGTCAAGCAGATGGCTGGTCTGGAGTAAGCATTCTCCCCAAAACCGCATAAAAACGCAGCGCCGCAGAAGATCAAAAACCTTCTGCGGCGCTGTTTCTTTTCCCTCTATACACAAAAATCAAAGGCAAGCGGCTTTTCAGCACACGGCGCGGGTGGCCGGGGCCAGTGGCTCGACGATGGCGGGGTGCATCCCTTCGCGGTAGTCGAGGTCGCCCTGATCCAAGCCGCGCAGCAGCACTTCGGCGGTTGCGATGTTGGTGGCGATGGGCACGCTGTGCATATCGCACAGGCGGAGCAGATTCTGCTCGATGGAGCTGCCGCTGTCCGCTTTGAGCGGGTCGCGGAAGAAGAGGACCAGATCCACTTCATCACAGGCGACGCGGGCGGCAATCTGCTGGATGCCGCCCAGACGGCCGGAGAGGTAGCAATGGACCGGGAGGCCGGTGGTCTGATTCAGCATCCGGCCGGTGGTGCCGGTGGCGATGACCGTGTTGCGGGAAAGGATCCCACTGTAGGCGGTGCAGAACTGAAGCGCGAGTTCTTTGCGGGAATCGTGTGCGAGGATTGCGATCGTCATATTCACTCTCTCCTTTTCCTAATGTCTGAAGGCGGATATGCTTTTTTTGAACTGAAGTTCAGGGAAGAACAATTTCAAATTTGAACAATTCAACCTATAAAACTGATTCCATATGTTCCAATATAGTTTTACCGCGCCAAAATAGGCCTTGTCAAGAGAAAAATCGTCTTTTTTGATGGTTCATACCCTGAAAGTATGACTTTATTTTTGTGGAGAATAGAGAAAACTTGGATGCAACCATCCATAAATACGAAAAATACTTTTGAAGCATCGAACGAAACTGTTTTCGATGAAAAAACAGTCCATGGGACAAAACAAAAGTGCAAAATGACAAAACTCCCCCAGCCACCGCAAAGCAGTGGCTGGGGGAGTAAGATCGATCACCGGATCTGTCCATCTCCATGGATGACATACTTATAGCTGCACAGCTCCTGCAAGCCCATGGGGCCGCGGGCGTGGAGTTTCTGGGTGGAGATGCCCATCTCACAGCCAAGGCCGAACTCACCGCCGTCGGTGAAGCGGGTGGAGCAGTTGACATAGACCGCCGCGCTGTCCACAGCCGCCGTGAAGAGGGAAGCGTGGGCCTCGTTCTGGGTCAGGATGGCTTCGCTGTGGCCGGTGGAGTGCTCGGCGATGTGGCCAATGGCTTCCTCCACACTGTCCACGACCTTGACGGCCAGAATGTAGTCGAGGAATTCGGTGTCGAAGTCCTGCGGCCCGGCGGGGGTGCCGGGGATAAGGGCCGCTGCCCGCTGGTCCAACCGCAGCTCCACCGGGTGCAGCCCTTTGGCCGTGCGCTCCTCGCCCAGACGCTTGGCGAGCTTGGGCAGGAACTCGGCGGCGATGGCAGAATGCACAAGGCAGACTTCCTCGGCGTTGCAGACGCTGGGGCGGCTGGCCTTGGCATTCTCAATGATGTTCAATGCCTTGTCCTGATCGGCGGAATCGTCCACGAAGATGTGGCAGATGCCGGTGCCGGTCTGGATGCAGGGGACCTTGGCGTTCTCCACACAGGCGCGGATCAGCCCGGCCCCGCCGCGGGGGATGAGCAGGTCCACGTAGCCCACTGCCGTCATCAGGGCGTTGGCGGAGGCGTGGGTGGTGTCCTCGATGAGGGAGACGGCGGCTTCGGGCAGACCGTTCTCCCGCAGCCCCTTCCGCAGCGCCTCCACGATGGCGTGGGCCGAGCGCCAAGCCTCCTTGCCGCAGCGCAGCACACAGGCGTTGCCGCTCTTGATGGCAAGGGCGGCGGCGTCGCTTGTCACGTTGGGACGGCTCTCGTAGATGATGGCAATGACGCCCATAGGCACGGCGGTCTTTTCGATCAGCAGCCCGTTGGGGCGCTGGATGCGGTTCAGCACAGCCCCCACCGGGTCGGGCAGGGCGGCGACCTCCAGAATGCCCCGCGCCATGGCGCCGATGCGCTCCGGCGTCAGGGCCAAGCGGTCCAGCATCACGTCGGAAATGTGCCCCTTGGCGGCGGCCATGTCCTCGGCGTTGGCGGCAAGGATGGCGTCCATCTGGTCGGGGTGGCAGAGCCAGTCTGCCATGCCCCAGAGCGCCTGTGTCCGGGTCTGGCTGTCCGCCAGCGCCAGTGCGGATCTTGCCGCGCGGGCGGCTTCCAGAATTTCCTGTGTCGTCATGGTTCAGCCCTCCTTATGGCCCGCAAAGCGGGTGCCCGCGGGTTTGCCCTCGGCAATGTCGTACAGCAGCTCCGGGTGGGAGCCGTTGGCGATGACCATATCGGCCCCGTCCGCCGTCACGAGCTTGGCGGCGCGGAGCTTGGTGGACATGCCGCCGGTGCCCAGCGCCGAACCGGCCCCATCGGCCAGCGCGAGGATCTCCGGCGTGATCTCCTCCACCAGCGGGACGAGCTGGGCCTCCGGGTGGGTGTGGGGGTTCGCGGTGTAAAGGCCGTCGATGTCGCTCAGCAGGACCAGAAGATCGGCGTGGATGCAATGGCTGACGATGGCGGCCAGCGTGTCGTTGTCGCCGATGGAGGTGATCTCATCGGTGGACACGGTGTCGTTTTCGTTGATGATGGGCAGGGCCCCCATTTCCAGCAGCCGGGTCAGGGTGTTCTGGAAATTCTGCCGCCGGTCGGGCGTTTCCATGTCCGCGCCGGTCAGCAGGATCTGCGCAACGGTGTGGTTGTAGACCGTGAACAGCCGGTCATAAGTATACATCAGCTCGCACTGGCCCACAGCGGCACACGCCTGTTTCACCGATATCTCGGTGGGGCGGGAGGGGAGCAGCAGCTTGCCGAACCCCACTGCGATGGCACCGGAGGAGACGAGGATGATCTCGTGCCCGGCGTTCTTCAGGTCGCTCAGGACCTTGACGAGGCTTTCGGTCAGCCGGATGTTCAGCCGCCCGGTGGGGTACGCGAGGGTGGACGTGCCGATTTTGACGACGATTCGCATAAACTTAACCCTTTCCCATCTCTTTTGTCTTGTCGTAGGCCGCAAGGACGGCGTCCGTCACCGCGCCGCGGAATCCGTGCTCTTCCAGCACCCGGACGCCCTGAATGGTGCTGCCGCCGGGGCTGCACACGGCGTCCTTCAGCTCGCCGGGGTGTTTGCCGCTTTCCAGCACCAGCTTTGCGCTGCCCAGCACCATCTGAGCGGCGTATTCCTGCGCTTTGGCGCGGGGCAGCCCACAGGCCACGCCGCCGTCTGCCAGCGCTTCGATGAACTGATACACCCATGCCGGGCCGCAGCCGGAAACGCAGCTGGCCGCGTCGATGAGGGCCTCCGGCACCGGGTCCAGCCGGCCGGCGGGGGCCATCAGCTTGCAGAATTCGGCCTCTTCCTCGGCGGTGACGTTGCTGGAGCAATACTGGATCATCCCTTCGCCCACGGAGGCGGGGGTGTTGGGCATGATGCGGATGACCGGGTAATCTTCGCCCGCCATCTCCTGAATCCGTGGGATGGAAAGGCCCGCTGCCATGCTGCATAAGATAAACCGGCCGGGCCGCTCGCTCAGCGTGAACTTCAGCGGGGCCAGCAGGGCTTCCATCATCTGCGGCTTGACCGCGAGGAAGATCAGGTCGCACCGCCCGGCGACCTCGTCGTTGACGGTGGTCTTGCAGCCCAGCTCCTCGGCCAGTGCCTCGGCCTTGGCGGCAGTGCGGTTGGCCAGATAAACGTTCTGCGGGTCGGTCGCTTTGCAGACGGCCCGCGCGATGGCACCGCCCATGTTCCCACAGCCTAAAAATCCAATGGTCTTGATCATATCAAAAACCTTCTTTCCGTGTTCCACTCTATCGCGGGAGACGCCATCTCGTCTCCCGTCTCCATTGTATGCACACCGGGGCCGAAAATCAAGAGGGAAGGGCGGATTCCGGGGGAAGAATGCTCCGGGTAGGGGACGAAAAAGCGAACCGGACGGTGCAAAATTTCGCAGAAAGCAGACTTTGCAACAGAAAATTTACCCAAAAAGTGAAACTGCCACTTGCCAAAAGCCCCCCGGCGGCGGTATATTATAAAGGAAGGATTCTCACTTCTCTGGCCGAACGGCCAGCCACCATGGACAGCGGTGCGCGCGGCACTGCTGGGAAAGGATGGGATTTGTGTCACAGACGACAAAGAGGGCGCTGGAAGCATCGCTGAAAAAGCTGCTGCTCCAGAAACCGCTGAACAAGATCACGATCAACGATATCACCGAGGATTGCGGTGTCAACCGGATGACGTTCTACTACCACTTCAAGGATATCTACGACCTTGTGGATTGGATCATGGTCGAGGATGCCGCGAAGGCGCTGGAGGAAAAGCCCACCTTCGATACATGGTCGGAGGCTTACCTCGATCTCCTGCGTCAGGTGCAGAAGAACAAGGTTCTGGTCATGAACGTTTACCGCTCGATGAGCCGGGAGCAGGTGGAACAGTACTTATATAAAATGCTGGACCCCATGCTGCGGGAGTTTCTGGACCGGGGAATGCAGGGCATCACGGTGCAGGACGCCGACAAGCAGTTCATCGCGGACTTCTACAAGTACGCCTTGGTGGGCATGACGCTGGAATGGATCCGCAAGGACATGAAGGAGGACCCCGTCCGGATGACGGAACGGCTGAACATCCTTCTCCACGGCGATTTCCAGCGGGCGCTGCGCCGGTTCCGCACCGACCGCAGTCCGTCGGATCTGGACGATTGATGAAAATTTGAGCAGAAAAAGCATTGTGATGGGTTTTCCATCACGGTGCTTTTTCTGTTTATGGAACCTTTTTTGACAACATGATACAGTGTTATCAGCGCAAACTATACCCAACGAAACCACAACAAACGGAGGGAATAACATGTATTATTCCAGTGGTAACTACGAAGCATTTGCGCGTCCGCTGAAACCCAAAGACGTAGACCGCAAGTCGGCCTACCTCGTCGGTACCGGGCTGGCCGCGCTGACTGCGGCGTGCTATCTGGTGCGGGACGGCCAGATGAAGGGCGAACATGTCCACATCTTTGAAAAAGGGCCCATCCCCGGCGGCGCATGCGACGGTTATCAATACCCCGGCATCGGCTATGTGATGCGCGGCGGGCGGGAGATGGACAACCACTTCGAGGTGATGTGGGATCTGTTCCGCTCCATCCCGTCCATCGAGACCGATGGCGTGAGCGTGCTGGACGAGTATTATTGGCTGAACAAAAAGGACCCGAATTACTCGCTCTGCCGCGCGACGGAAAAGCAGGGGCAGGACGCCCGCACCGACGGCAGGTTCGGCCTGTCGGACAAGGGCTGCATGGAGATCATGAAGCTCTTCTTCACCCCGGACGAGCAACTGTACGAAAAGCGCATCACCGATGTGTTCGATGATGAGGTGTTTTCTTCGAACTTCTGGCTCTACTGGCGCACCATGTTCGCCTTTGAAAACTGGCACAGCGCCTTGGAGATGAAGCTCTACCTCAAGCGCTACATCCACCATGTCGGCGGGCTTCCGGATTTCCGGGCGCTTCGGTTCACCAAGTACAACCAGTACGAGTCGATGATCCTGCCCGTGATCCGCTATCTGGAAGGGTACGGCGTCCGGTTCCATTACAACACCAAGGTCACGAACATTGAGTTCGAGATCGCGGGGGGCCGCAAACAGGCCAAGACCATCTGCCTGTTCGTGGACGAGCACGAGGAGCGGGTGGACCTGACCGAAAACGATCTGGTCTTCATCACCAACGGCGGCTGCGTTGAGAGCGCCTCCATCGGGGCGCAGGATCAGCCCGCAGACTTCGACCCCGCTCTGCGCCCCGGCAGCGGCTGGGACCTGTGGAAGAAGATCGCCGCGCAGGATGAAGCCTTCGGCCATCCGGAGGTCTTCTGCTCCGACCCGGAGCAGACCAACTGGATGAGCGCTACGGTCACCACGTTGGACGAGCGGATCGTGCCCTACATCCAGAACATCTGCCAGCGCGACCCCTTCAGCGGCGGTGTCGTCACCGGTGGCATCGTGACCGCGCGGGACTCGAACTGGCTGCTCAGCTGGACCTTCAACCGCCAGCCCCAGTTCCGCGATCAGCCGAAAGGGCAGCTCGTGGGCTGGCTCTACGGCTTGTTCAGCGATAAGCCCGGCAACTACGTCAAAAAGCCCATGCGGGACTGCACCGGCAAGGAGATCTGCATGGAGTGGCTGTATCACCTCGGCGTGCCGGAATCCCGGATCGAGGATCTGGCAGAGCGCAGCGCCAACACCGTGCCGGTGATGATGCCCTACATCACGGCGTTCTTCATGCCGCGCAAGGCGGGGGACCGCCCGGCGGTGGTGCCGGAGGGCGCGGTCAACTTTGCCTTCCTCGGCCAGTTCGCCGAAACGCCGCGGGATACCATCTTCACCACCGAGTATTCGATGCGCACCGGCATGGAAGCGGTCTATACGCTGCTGGACATCGACCGCGGCGTGCCGGAAGTCTGGGGCAGCACCTACGACGTCCGCGAGCTGCTGAACGCCGCTGTCCAGCTCCGGGACGGCCGCCCGCTGAGTGACCTGAAAATGAGCTGGGCCAAGCGGTTCGCGCTGGACAAAGTGCTCGACAAACTGCAGGAGACCGACCTCGGCCGCTTGCTGCAGGAATATAAGATCATTTGACCGCCGGATTTGGATTCCGGCAGGGGAGACCCCTCCCCGTATCAAAAGCATTGGAGGAAATTGGAATGAATACCGCATTTGATTCGTTGACGCACAAGATGCAGCGTGCTGCATTGGGCAAGACTGTCGATCTCGTGCTTTCCCACGCCGAGAAAGACCCCGCCAAGACCGTTGGTCAGATCGTCGATCTCTCCAAGCAGTTCTACGGCGATTCCTTCAGCGACGAGACCTACGCACACGCCAAGCAGACCCTGACGGACCCGGACAGCAAGTGGTCTAAGCTCATCAACTGTATGCTGAACCAGCTGGACCCCAACGTGGCCCGCACCACGGCCCTGAACCTTGGCTACGAGGCTTTCTTCCGCGGCACCAAGACCATCCGCGAGAACCGCGTCAAGTACCAATGCAATGTACCTTGGCTGATCCTGTTTGACCCCACCTCTGCCTGCAACATGCACTGTGTCGGCTGCTGGGCAGGTGAGTACGGCAACAAGAACAACCTGAGCTTTGACGATATGGACAAGATCGTTTCGCAGGGCAAGGAGCTGGGGGTGTACCTCTATATGCTGACCGGCGGCGAGCCGCTGGTGCGCAAGGCCGATATCCTGAAGCTGGCCGAGAAGCACAACGATGTCCAGTTCGCCATCTACACCAACTCCACCCTGATCGACGAGCCCTTCTGCAAAGAAGTCGTCCGTCTGGGCAACATCGCCTTCATGCTGTCCATCGAGGGCACCCCGGAGACCAACGATGCCCGCCGCGGCGAGGGCCACTACGCTGCCGTCATGCACGCCATGGATCTGCTCAAGCAGTACGGTATCCTGTTCGGCACCTCCATCTGCTACACCAGCGCCAACATTGAGGCTGTCACCAATGATGACTTCATGCGCTTCCTCTGCGACAAGGGTGCCCACTTCGGCTTCTACTTCCACTACATGCCCGTGGGCAACGAGGCCGCCCCTGAACTGATGCCCACCCCGGAGCAGCGCAAGTACATGATCGACCGCATCCGTTACCTGCGCAGCGAGGCATGCGACATCCCGTTCTACCCGATGGACTTCCAGAACGACGGCGAGTTCGTCGGCGGCTGCATCGCGGGCGGCCGCAACTACTTCCACATCAACTCGGCCGGTGATGCAGAGCCCTGCGTCTTCATCCACTACTCCAATGCCAATATCCACGACAGCAGCATTCTGGAGATCCTGCAGAGCCCGCTGTTCATGGCTTACCACAACGGTCAGCCCTTCAACAAGAACCACCTGCGTCCCTGCCCCATGCTGGAGAACCCCGAACTGCTGAAGAAGATGGTCCACGAGACCGGTGCCCACAGCACCGACCTCCAGAGCCCGGAGACGGTGGATCACCTGTGTGACAAGTGCAAGGCCTACGCCGACAACTGGCAGCCCATGGCAGACGAGATCTGGTCTCACACCAAGATCCGCAAGAGCCGCTACGAGAACTATAAAGATTGGAAGCCCAATCAGCAGTAAGTTCACCGGAAACTGCAATGCCCCGCCGTCCTGTATGGGATGGCGGGGCATTTTTGCGTCAAAAACGCTCTGCCGTCGGGTGGGCGGCAGAGCGTTGAAAGAAAACCGTGTTATTCGTCTTCGGGGTCGCCGAAGTGGTCGTGGTAGGTGGTGACCATTTCCAGCTCTTCGTTGCGTTTCAGGCCGTGGATGACCAGTTTCTTGATGACGTCATAGATGACGGCAAAGAGCGGCACGCCGATGATCATGCCCACAAAGCCCCACAGGCCGCCGAACAGCAGGATGGCGAAGAGCACCCAGAAGCTCGAAAGGCCGGTGGTGTTGCCGAGGATCTTGGGTCCGATGATGTTGCCGTCCACCTGCTGCAGGACCAGCACGAAGAGGACGAACCAGAGCGCCTTGATGGGATTCTGGATCAGGATGAGCAGGGTGGCAGGAATGGCACCGATGAAGGGACCGAAGAAGGGAATGACATTCGTCACACCGATGATGACGGAGACGAGCAGGGCACTGGGGAACTTGAAGATCAGACAGGCGATATAGCACAGCACGCCGATGATCGCGGAATCCAAGATCTTGCCATTGATGAAGCCGCCGAACATCTTATCGGCATAGCAGATCTCTTCCAGAAAGAGGTCGGCCCAGCGGCGCTTGACAAGGCTGTAGAGGATCAGCTTGCCCTGCTGGCCGAACTTCTTCCGGCTGGCCAGCAGATAGACCGAGACGATCAGGCCGATGACAAAGTTCTTCAGGAAGGCCACGAAGCTCATCACGCCGACGGCTGCACCGCTCAGGATGCTTTGCATGGAGGGGAGAACGGTCTCCTTCACCCATGTGTCCAGATTGGCCTGTAATTTGTCGTAGGAGGTCTCAATGAAGTCCAGCAGCTGTTCGTTGCTGGCGATGATCTCCTGCTTGGAGGCCCAGTCCACAAAGTCCCGGATGTTGTTCCGTGCGGTGTAATACAGCGTGGTCACGCTGGTAACGAGCTGCGGCACGATCATCATGAACAGGGCGTAGACGACGAGGATGCCGAACAGCAGCGAGAACGCTACGGCCAGCATATTGGCGGTGCTGCCCATCTTCTCCGGCAGCAAGCGGCGGAGAAAATTCTCCACCGTGTTGCAGACCGGCTTGAGCAGGTAGGCGATCACCGCGCCGTAGATGAAGGGCATCAGGATGCCTGTCACCTTGGAGATCGCGTTCCCAAAGCCCTGAAAACGGTAGATCAGGAAGAAGAAGATGATGCTCAGTGCAATGGCACCGAACCCCGCGAGCATCCCGTAAAGGTATGGCTTGATGTGTGGCTTTTTGTCCATCATGTTTGCAAACTCCATTCCTGCCGCGGGCAGCAGGAACTCCCGCGGCGTTGCTCAGCGCTTGTTGCTCCGGCGCCAAATGTGCATTTTTTCGGCTTCGGCGATCAGCTCATCCCGGAAATCGGGGTGTGCAACACTGATCAGAGCTTCTGCCTTTTCCCAACTGGTCAGACCCTTCAGGTTCACGCAGCCGTACTCGGTGCACAGATAGTGGATGTTGGCACGGGTATCGGTGACGATGCTGCCGTTTTCCAGCGTGGGGCGGATGCGGCTCTCGACCTTGCCGGTCTTCTTGTTCATAAAGGTAGAGGACAGGCAGATGAAGCTCTTGCCGCCGTTGGAAAGGTATGCGCCCAGAACGAAGTCCAACTGGCCGCCCGCGCCGGAGATGTGCTTGATGCCCGCGCTCTCGGCGTTGACCTGACCGAACAGATCGATATCGACGGCGTTGTTGATGGAGATGAAGTTGTCGAGGGCGGAGATGCTGCGGATGTCGTTGGTGTACTCCACGGGAGCGGCCATGCACTCCGGGTTGTTGTCGAGGTAATCGTACATCTTCTGGGTGCCGGCACCGAAGGCGTAGACCTGACGGCCCTTGTCCAGATTCTTGTGGCGGCCGGTGATCTTGCCCGCCTTGGCGATATCCACAAAGGCATCCACATACATTTCGGTGTGCACGCCGAGGTCCTTCAGGTCACTCTGAGCGATCAGGTTGCCGATGGCGTTGGGCATACCGCCGATGCCCAGCTGCAAGCAAGCGCCGTTGGGGATCTGCGGGACGATGAGGTTTGCCACGGCGAGATCGACCTCGGTGGCTGCACCGGGAGCGGCCATCTGGCCCAGCGGCGGGTTATTGCCCTCCACCACGCCGGCCACCTGCGAGATGTGCACCCAGTTCTCGGTGCCGCCGAGGCAGCGCGGCATATTGGTGTTAACTTCCACGATGATCTTCTTGGCCTTTTCGCAGACGGCACCCAGATGGGAAGCACTGGGCCCGAAGTTGAAATAGCCGTGCTCGTCCATGGGGGTCACCTGAAAGACCGCCACATCCACGGGGTCCGTGCTGTCGCGGTAGTAGCGGGGCAGCTCGGAATAGCGGATGGGGGAGTAGAAGGAGAAGCCCTGCGCAATGGCCTTGCGCTCGATGCCGCTCATGTGCCAGCTGTTCCATGTCATATGGGCAGCGGGGTCGTCGATCTGGAAGATCTCCGGCACCCACATCAGGATGCCGCCGCGGAAGTTGACGTTCTCCAATTCAGGCAGACGCTTTGCGATGGCAGCATCCACAGCCACCGGGGTGTTCACGGCCCAGCCATAATCCACCCAGTCGCCGCTCTTGACCAAAGCAGCGGCCTGCTCGGCGGTCATTTTCTTCTGCGCATACAATTCCGTGTAATCCATTATAAACCATCCTCTCCTACAATAACATAAAAGAATTGTAAACTCTTACAATCCGGTAACTTAGTTATAACATTAACAAAGAGGAGAATCAATACTTTCGCGCCAATTCGGTGCAAAAAAGTAGCTGGATGGCAACATAACTAAAAATCTTAGCGATTTGACCGGATTCTTTGGTACAGGGAAAACAAATTTTTTGAAAAAAGACTTGATAAAATTTTGACGATGTGATTTACTTATAGCGTAGCAGGGCGCAGTGCGGACGCGCGGCATGATTCGTTTAAAAATTAACGATGATGTGTGCCGCAGGAAAGCGCCCCTTGCACCCGGAACTGGAAAGTGCTATCATGACAAAACCAAACGCGCTTTTCATACGAGAGCGCATCAAGGAGGACACGATGGCAACAGCAGTTTATCCCGGATCCTTTGATCCGGTCACCAAAGGACATCTCGATATCATCAAGCGTGCCGCGAAGATCAACGATCACCTGATCGTGGCGGTGCTCATCAACAGCGCGAAGCATCCTCTGTTCACCGTAGAGGAGCGGGTGGTGCTGCTGCAGGAGTGCTGCAAGGACATCCCGAACGTCTCCGTGGAGAGCTTCGACGGCCTGACCGTGGAGTTCGCAAAAAAACGCCACGCTTCGGTCATGGTGCGGGGGCTGCGGGCGGTCACGGATTTCGAAAACGAGATCCAGCTTGCTCAGACCAATCACGCATTGATGCCCGGCATCGAGACGATGTTCCTTGCGACCAGCATCAAATGGAGCTATCTTTCCTCGACGATCGTGAGAGAAGCTGCCCGCTACGGCAGCAGCATCTCCAAGTTCGTCACCCCGAATGTCGAGGCCGCCGTCATCAAGAAGATGGCCGAGCGCCGGGCGAACGGGGAAGAGCCTTGAAGGCTCGATCCTTATGTGCAAACGCCTCGGGCGTTTCGATAAACTAGGTTCCTAAAATTCACCAACATACACAAATCAGGAGGCTACTAACATGAAGAAAGTTGTTATCGCATCTGCATGCCGTACCGCGATCGGTAAATTCGGCGGCACTCTTGCCAACGTCCCCGCAGCAGAGCTGGGCTCCATCGTCATCAAGGAGGCACTGGAGCGTGCACATGTCGCACCGGAGCAGGTGGATCATGTTTACATGGGCTGCGTCATTCAGGCTGGTCTGGGCCAGAACGTTGCACGTCAGGCTTCCCTGAAGGCTGGTCTGCCCATCGAGACTCCTGCCGTCACCGTCAACGTGGTCTGCGGCTCCGGTCTGAACTGCGTCAACATGGCTGCCCAGATGATCGAGGCTGGCGATGCGGATATCGTGGTCGCCGGTGGTATGGAGAACATGGACATGGCTCCCTTCGCAATGATGAAGGGCCGCTACGGCTACCGCATGG
>ERZ1026876.46-NODE-46-length-71428-cov-13.360837_pt1 | contig 71428 bp, 102 predicted proteins | sample MGYA00380168_ERZ1026876 | MGnify/ENA primary metagenome ERZ1026876 (study PRJEB33269, sample SAMEA4719804) | human gut metagenome | biome: human-associated habitat; feature: organic feature; material: feces | place: Cameroon | collected 2013-10 ... | reverse complement strand
ACTCTTATCTCTGCTATTTGCTGTTGTTTGATGTCAAGGGAGTTTTTTACCTGCTCCCTTGCATCTTCTTCACTTTTTGCTTCTACCTCAATTAACTGTGGTATACTTACTTCTACAATATATTTCACTTACCTACCACCTTCAACATTTTTTCAGTATCTTGTGGAGTAATAACTGTACATTTAAGCTTTGCAGTTTCTTCTGTAATTTCAGGTACAACTACAATATCATTTTCAGAAGTACATTCCTTAATAGAATTTACATTAGTACCGATTTTAGAAAATACATTGTACAAATTAAAATCATTTAAAATGTTAAGATATTTAAGCAAGCATTTTGAATTTATCGTACCTGTAACTCTTGCGTTTGAATCAATATTTGTATTAAGCCAGATCATTTTTCTTTCAATAAGATCAATAGCAAACAAGAAACATTCAGAGGATTTTGCATCAATAAGGTAAGAAGTTTGCACAGTTTTAGGTTCGTAAACTTCACCACTATTAAATTTATCTCTGATCATAAATCCTGCTTTACAATAACACTCACTAAAAGTTTTTCCACTAAATACGTTGTTATTAAATACTAAATATCTTCCACGTGGATGATTATATTTTACCTTATCAATATCAATATCAAAATATTCGCTACCACCGTCATAACCAGAAGTTTGATCACCGGAGAAAGTAATAGCATTAACATTCCAATTACCACCGATATAGTTTCTTTCTCTCCAGCTACTCCAATTGAATATCTTGATACTATTTAAATCGTTATCAAACAAAGTGCAAGAAAGGTCAATATCGTTTACCTTTTCCCAATAAGTGAAAGCTCTGATAATTCCATCTTTAGGTAAATCGATTTTAGAACCACTGGGAAGGCTACCAACACCACCGTTAGAGGTAGCAGTATCAATAGGGAAAGCAATGTTTTTCATTCTTTCATCTACAAATACATTACCAGCTTTAATATCTGCACAACGTTTAAAGAAAGCTTCTGTAAAATAGTTTTTAAGGAAGTTTACCTGCGCTTCGTTAAGTACTGTTTTATAATGAAAATATTCATAGTCTGTTTGCTTATGTACTCTCTTAAGATTAAATTTATTAAAAGCGTAAACTTTATAATCTTTTTCAAAATCATAAGATGTGTAACTTAGAATAAGTTGCATAAGTATAGTTTTACTAACATCGCCAATGCTATTACCCAGTATATTCTTAATTGCTTTCAAATCATCGGTACTTGCTCTACTAACAATATAGTTAATATTTCTTAAAGCAAAGTTAATGCCTTTTTCATCAATCAATAATTCCAAAGCACCTGTAATATCGCTGTTCTTCATAAAGGATTCAAATACAGCTAATGTAGATCTAAACTCTTCACAATAAATGTACTTACAAAACTCTTCATTATGGTAGTGAAGGTGGTGTAAAATACCTTTCCAAACAGCTCTCTTTTCAACGCAAAGTACTGCTTCATCAGTCATATTATCTTTTGCTTTTACAATAAGACTATTAAGTACTTTTGTTAAAAACTTTCTATCCTGGTTTTTAAGATTAAGCTTTTTAACTTTTTTATTATTATAAACCTTGTAATTTAACTGTTCAACAAGCTTAGGAAATTCGTTAAGTCTTAAATTGTCAGCAATACTTAATTCCCTAGTATCAATAAGAAGCTTAATAGCAATATCAGAAGATTTAATTCTGACATAACCATAAGTATTTACATATTTAAGAATAACATTATATTGCTCTGCATTAACTGGTCTTGTACCACTGCATAAATCGCTGATATAATCTTCTAGCGCGTTTTTAGCTTCACCTGCAGTTAAAATCTTTACATTAACAGTTTTAAAAGATTTAAGGAGAGCAATTCTTTCTACAGGACTTTCACATATAGAGTGCTGTGCTTCAGAAAAGTCATCAAGACCATAAGTTCTGTAATAAGAAAGTAACTGGTCAAACAAAAGCTCATTAGGACAAAGCTTTTTAACACTCTCCGGAAATCCTCTGTAAAAAGGTTCTACTGGTTTAGTATCAAGCTTATCATGTACAAAAGTATAGATTCTATGATCCATAAATTCCTTACCACTAACTACATTATAGCCATAGTTAGCCATAAGAGCAGTGCAAAGTAAATCTCTTTCTTCTATGTCATGCACTTCATAAGAATCTTTTACAAGAATATTCTTATTAAATAAAAAATCTTTAAAAATCTGTTCCATTTTATTTTTCTCCGTCTACCTTATTTGAATCTTGTTTATTTTCCTCTTCTAAGACATCTTCAAGAGATCCTGTGCCAAAGAGATATGGGTTAAGATCAGAATTTTCTTCTTCCCAAGCCTCTCTGAATTTTTCATCCTTTAAGCATTTTTTGATATAATCAACAAGTCTAACCATTAGTTATCCTCTTCTTCCATACAATCAATAAAGTCATCTTCATAGAAATTTCCATCGTGACCGTATTCATCAATAAGGTCAATTTCTTCCCATGAAAAATCAAGTAATTCGTCTTTTTGCTCTTCCGTTAAATCTTTCTCTTCAACAATCTTATCTTGCAATACATATATTTCAGATTTAGATAAGCAACGACTTATTTTGTCTTGATAATAATAGAAAATATCTTCCATAGCATTTACCTCTCTTATTTACATTAATATTATATAACAACCAGGGAGAAAAATCAACTACTTTTATATAGAAAAATAGAGATTCTCTAAATTTACGCACTAGATGTTATATTTCAAGTATAGGAATAAAAAATAAGCACGTATAGCCGAGGATCTCTATTTAAGGTATTCAATTGTGGCACTATGCATCTAAAATATTCATTAAAAAAAATAAGCACCACTAGCTGCGAATTTAGAGACAAGAAATTACAGCACTTTGCCAAATTAAAAGTTTGAGTCTATAAAAAATAAGCACTGTTAGCTATGTATCTATTTATCGCGAAGTTGTATGACTTTGTTGGCGCGACCCAAGATAAACCACGTGGAGGTCAAGTCATTATTATCTCATTCGACGGGACTAATAATCCCGTCTTATCTATATTAATCAGGTAATTGGTTTTCATACCTGTTCGTATTACTATACAGTGTTAATTGTATGATAATTCCAATTTACACAAAAGTTTTTTAAGATTTTTGTAATATTTATGCTCAGCTTTGATTTTCTTTATATCAAATTCTTTTTGTGCATTTGTTCTTACCTCTCTATATCCTATGCGTTCGAGAAAAGTATTTACGTTTTCAAGATTAACCGCGCCTGATTCGATTTCCTCCACCTGTTTGCGTAATTCTTCCCTTTCTTTATTAACGGTTTTTTCTTGCTCTTCTACTTCGTAGCCGAAGAAAGTCATTTCATACAAAATAGAACAAGCAACTTTATATTTACCATAAGCATAAATACAAGCATTACTAACGGAGTAACCAAGAATTTCCGTTATCTTATTAAATTCATAAGCATAACCACTAAATTTCTTTTTACTAATTTCTCTACGGGGTACGATAAATGAATCAAAAAAAGTACTATCTAAAGTAGGCAAACTAAAAATCACCTGTGAATCATCTACAGTTACTTCTTTAGATAAAATATTATCAAAAAACTGATTTAAAAATCCTTTGTTCTTTTTAGTTACTTCTTCCCCGCAATAATCTAAATAGCTCTTTACTAATTTATCTCTATCAATAGATTTTAAAAATTCTTGTACTGTCATTTTCTTTTTCCTTTAAATTGTCCGGTGTGCTGATCTCTGGAGGTATGTTTCTGAATTTCTGCAATCCATCTATCGCCAGAGGGCTTAACAGAAGAAATAGCTTTAGGAGTAGTATTACCAAAATAAGTAGACTTAACCCAAATACCGTTAGCGATTTCTACGTCTAAATCAAAATAATGAGAACCCCGAACCGTAAGTCCATTTCCTGTAATGAAGAAATTCATAATATATAACCTCTCTTTCTTTTATTTACATATATATTATATATTATTTCTTCAAAAATATCAACTACTTTTTACTCTTTTTCTGAACTTTCTTTAACAATATAATCATAAAGTTTTTCAGGAGAAGAGAGATCATAAGTAACTCCATCCTCTTCTACAGCGGATTTAGCGCATTTATTTTCGCCAAAATCTAATTCATAAATGAAATATTGAATATCATCTCCAATATGTTGAGTTGCGTTATATTCTATTCCCATTAAATCGCAAAGCATTTCAATCATTTTCGGAACTACTTCATTAAATACAAATAAATAACCAACATTCTCTCTTCCAAAACATTCTTCTAAGCCTTTCTGAAGACTACTCTCTTTCTTATCTAAACTTTTAATAAAGTTAATATATTCGACGAATTTTTCTTTTGAAATAACAGGTTTATTATTTTCCATATTTTTATATCCTCCTACCACAATTCTACTCGTTTTATCTCTTTATATTTCCATCCAGGTTTGAAATTATTTATGTCTAAGCATTCAGGCTTTAAAGCATCTCCTTGATGGATATGATAAGATGGAACTCCCAATTTGCTTAATCTCTCTTGACATAATTTTACAAAGCTAGGATCAAATTCATTTCCATAAACCATTTCAGGATTTGCACCTGCAATAACACATGCTGCAAGTAAATTTCCTGTTCCACAGGTTGGATCTAATATAGTTTTATTTTCTATAGAAGAAAATCTCTCTATCATTTTAATAGTAATTTCAGGGGGAGTAAAGAAAGCATCTAATTCTCTCCTTTCTTCTAAAGTCTTACCTGCATATTGTTTATCTTTAAATGAGGAATATTCAGTTTTAATTTGTTGTTTTGTCTCTTCTGATAATTTCATATTTTAATATACCTGAAATTATTTACCAATTAGTGTAAAAATATAAATTTTACAGTCAGAATTTATTTCATTTAATATTCTTAATATTTCATTAAGAGTACTTCCACTTGTATTAATGTCATCAACGATCAATACTTTACCTTCATTGATAGATTTGAATAACTCTTTATCCTCTTCTGATTTAAAATGCAAGAAACTCTGAATATATTTCCGATATTTAGGCTTAACATTTTTAGCTAACGAGAAGTAGTCTAATTGATGAATTTTAGGCATCAATGTATCTTGAATAAACATTATTTGTTGTTTATCTCGATCATTCTCATCAAAAAATCTCTTCCAATCAAATTCTATATTCTGAGGAAGATTTTTCACTAATTCAATTGTAGTTTTCTCTGAAGATCTCGAAGCAACATCATTAATCTGAGAAACAATTCTATTAGTTAGAGTGCTTCTTTCTGATCTTGGATGAATAATACAATCTATAGATGTGATGTTTTCTATTTTGTGCAATTCAATTAAGGGCTTGTTTATAAATCTCTCTAACTCTTTATCCGAAGGTTTAATATCTAAAAGACTTTTAAGATAGTTAATAAATTCACTTCTATCTTGTCTACTTACAGAATCATTAAACCTGTATCCAAACCAATAGACATTATTGAATATTTTATCTTTATAGATATCAGGGCCTTTGAGATTAATTAGATCGGTATACTTATCTTCTACATAATCGAAGACATATCTACCTTCTACTTCTCTAATTCCTTCGTTTAACTCACTTAAAAATTCATGCATATTAAGCTTCCTCTATGTCTTTTAATGTTTCTTTTGCAGCACTATATCCTCCGCAAAGAGATTCTACATATCCAGGAAGAGTGTATTCACTATCAATATTATTAGCTTGCATCCAGTTGCATATATCGCAATCTAATTCCATAAATTTTATAGCATATTTTGCTCTGAGAAGTATTTTATCTTTAATATATTTAGGGCATTTCATATTATTTTAATCCGGATTCATGTTCTATATAGTTTTTAAGAGTGCTTAAAATTTGATTAGTTTGATCTTCAGATAATTTAGTTAGATAATTCTTAGAGTAATCAAATCTGATCAAGAAGGGGGATTTACCTCCCTTATCAGGGTATATCTTTCCAAAGCGTTCTTTCTGCAATTCATATTTTGTCATTGCTTTTCCCTCAGAATTAAACGCGAATGGAAAATCATATTCACAGGGTAGCCCTTTATAGTCTCCGTACGTATAAATGTTGAGAAAGGATTCTCTTATATCATTTTTATCTAATCTCCCTAAAGGTATTAAACTTAATCCTCTAAAGGTATTGGTGTGAGTCACTTCTAAACCATCTACCTTATCTTTATCAATATTTAATATAAGAACAGGCCTTCTTTCATATCCCTCAAAGATATTCTTCTTCTTATCGAATGTAGAATTTCTTAATTTAATCTTTAAACATGCAATGTCTCCTAATTCAGGACCTAATTCTCTAGATTCAGTTATTAAAGTTCTTTTCTTTGTAGGAAATTTTAAGAGTTGATCTATATAGGAATCGTCGAATACCTCTCTATTGTGTTTTTCAATTACAGCATCATAATCATGAGAGTAAGCAGAACCTCTTACGTGGGATTTGTCTACTATTTGATGAATAAGCCGATTCATTTCTTCGAACCGATCATATTTTTCAAGTAATTTAAGCGCTTCATGTAAGCTAATTTCTTGATTATTATTATCCAATATTTTCATTTTAGAGTAGTTAACTCCTTCCATTTATTTGAATAATTCATCCTCAATTCTGAAATCCAATTCTCTATTATTTTACAATAATCATCATAGTTATCTTCTATTAGAGAAAATGCTATTTGTTTCCAGGTAGGAGGATTCTTAATTCTGTACCTATAAAAATCATTGAGTTCTGGAATAAAATAATTTAATACTCCATCTACAATAAATCTACTTAGTTGTTTTTGTCTTAATGCATTTATCTTACAGTGAAGAATTAAATGCTCTAACCAATTGCAATAAGTGAGGTTTTGGGCTTCTTGATATTTATAGGTGAACTGCCTCGCCATCTCAGATTTTGAAAGATCATTGACTAAAGGATTTTCAGGATCATATTCGTAGTCATGGTGACAGAATAAGCCTTCATTTCCTCTTCCTATATTTCCTTTTCTATCGCATCTCACTGTTAGAAAGTAATTTTCTTTAGCAGTTCCATGCTTTTGCTTTAGATAGTTAAGGAAATCTTTGTAAGAGAGATTTAATTCTTTTTGAATTTCTTGATTATTCATTTTTTGATATTATAATAGGTTCCATATGCAGATTTAATATATTATTAACAAATTCGATATCAGAATTTAGTTTCTTAATATCAAAACTGTAATTCAAACCAGTATTATCCCAGCCCGAAGCTGAATGTTTATATGATGAGGTTATGTAACGAGCTTTAAAATCTACATAATCTTCTTTATGTTGACTTATATCAGAAATTATTAAGCCTAGGAAATAATCGACGACTTTATAATCTTCTAGTTTGTAATCATTTATCTTATCCTTAGCTCCAGTGATCAAATTACTAATAAATTTGTCTAAATCTGATTTTATACTCTTTAAATTATCTTGATTTATATCATCCACTAATCTGTAGGCGAACCTTTTGTAAGAAAGTTCATTATCATCAGACTCGGTGAAAGCCTCCTGAATAAATGGAAGTACAGTGAGCCCTCCTTTAATTATTCTATATAAATCCTGTGCAGCTGTTTTGTCCTTTTCTAACTTAGCCGCATTTTCGGCTAATTTTTTGTCATTGTCAAATCTCTGTTGATTGAGTTTATTGGTTTGTTTGATTCCTATATTGTTAAATGCACCTGTAATGAGGGCAGTTACTGCCCCGGATCCCAATATGGCCATAAGTAATTGAAACCAGCTCATAATTCAATCTCCCCTCTTCCAATTCTTCGGAATTAAATCATCATTATAATGGAGAATTTCTTCAATCTCCTCATTAGAATATCCGTAATCTTTTAGAATTTCTTCATCTGTCCACTCTCTAGTCCAATCTATTCTTGGAATAATAAAATCAAATGGACAGCTTGTTGGCTTATTTAAAGCTCTCAAGAGAATATTTGATAGTCCACTCTTACAATATCTACCACCTAATTCCGCAGAGTGCCACCATTTAAGAAAATTATTTTTTTTCAAGTTCAGATTGAAAGTGAGTAATTGTTTGAGATATATTTCCTGCTAAGCCTACTGGCTCAAAACAATCCTGCACTCTCATATCAGGCTTTAAGAAATTCCATACATAATATCTACATCTAGAATTTGCATAAGGATCTTTCATAAAAGTCTCAAGAGATGTTTTATTACCTTCAAGTTGAGCTACTCCGTTTTTCTGTAATACCGCAGGAGTATAAATACCGCAAATCCAATCAAGGCGGCTATTCAATAAAGGATAACCGTCTTTCGCACTGCCTTTACATGTTTCTTGAGAAAACGTGGCTACCCTATTAAGTTGCTCCAGGTAGTAGTGTCTTAATCGCTGATCATAAATATAGTTTAATTCAAATGCAAAATAATCCATATGTCCAGATCCCTTCTGTAAGGAACATATGGTAGGGTAAGTATAAGCATCAATAAAGTCCCCACAAATATCCATCCACTTAATGTCTGCACATTTCTCTTTAACATGCTTATACAGATTATTCTTTTTATATTTACTCAGGGGCATCAGGTTTATAAACTCATCAAAATCTATATTCTCTATAATATTTCTTGTAATTTCATTTCCTACTTGATAAGGTGGATTGCTTATAATTAAATCGAATTTCATTCCTTTACATTCCTCTATCTTCTTAACATCTATATTATTTAATTCACCTTTAAAATAATATCTCTTAATATAAGATACAAATCTTTCTGCTAATTCAGGGTCATCATCTGTGACCATTAAGGTGAAGTTTTTATAACCTTTATCCTGTAAAGGTTTGATCATCTGTAATCCAAAATCATCTGTTACACAGATAGAAGCATCTAAAGGGGCTTTAACATATTGCATGAGAATATCCGCACATCCTTTATATCCATAATAGAAAGGCTTTAATTTATCTAAAGGATTCTTACAAACTCTGTTACTTTTTCTTCTTCCTAAAAACAGTACAATTGCTTCACTTCTATCACATTTTAAAATATTTTTAACTTTCTTAAGATCCATAACTTATATACCTCCTAAAAGCTTATATCTATTATAATAGATTTTTAAATTAAAAGCAACTACTTTTAGCAGGCGAATCCGCTTTCAAGATAATTATACACCATATTTACATAACGAGGATATGTTTCGATTATAGACTCCCACACTTCTTCAAGTCCGAAGAATTCTTCAATATCCATTTTAGTAATCTCATCGTAATTACTAATGTTGAGAACATCTTCTCTTGTTCTTCCTACTTCGTAGAACTCGGATCTTATCATATCTACAAAATGAGCCTCGAGCATTGCTCTGCACTGTTCTTCTGTGAGAGTTGTTTTAGAAGCTTCTCTGAGGTCATTCGCTTCTTTTTCTTTTCCCAAATCTTCAAGTGCTTTTGCAAATGCTTCCATATCCGCACTCTCAAGAGCTTCCTGAAGAGTAGGATCATTTCTTAACTTAGTACCCAATTTATTAAGAATGTCTCTTTTATAAGCATCTAAACAAGTTAAAAATACAAAAGCGTCTTCAGGCCATTCAGTAAAATCAAAATCATTAAATAGAGGGTATCTACCGGGGATGTATGTTTCGTCAATATTGATCAGGTCTTCATAATTAGTTACCTGTTTTAAATCAAGATAAAGTTCAACTACATTATTATCAAAAAACTCTTTACAAGCATCTTCCTCTTTAGGGCTATCTGATGTAGATTTAGATTCTGCAATCGCGTAATCCTTAAATGCTTGCAATCCTTCAAAGGTATTGAAGCATAAGACATAACCTACACTTTTACCCTCCATAGGAGTTCTAGGTCTTTGAGATTTCTGAATAAACTGAATCGCATTTGTAGTGTCTTTCAAAAAGGCAACCGCATCAAGTTTTTTCATAGTAGATCCGGTACCGCATTTCTGGCAAGTGATTCCTACTTTAAGTTTCCCGTCTTCTACATCAAAGAGATTATTGAGACCCTTCACGTTCCTCTCATAATTAAGTTCTTCTTCAAAGGAACTTCTACTATTATCACTAATATTCAGGAAAGTAATTTGGTCCTTATATTCTTTTCCATAATTAGAAACTATATCCTTAGCTACTTGAATAGAAGGAACGAAAAACAACCAATTTTTAATAGAATGATTATTTGAAAATTCAATGATTTTATTTAAAAATTCTCTCGCCCTATCTGCTAATTCTTCTCTATTGAAAATTTTCTTGAAATATGCAGAACTAATACTATGGTACTGTTCTTTGACTTGATCTTCAGTATTTACAGTCTGCTGCATTTGTTCACTGTAATCAAGAATATGCATCTGAAGCTGTACCGGGGTATAATCTGTAATTACTTTATTTTTATAGTCTAATTTCTCATCAGTTAATGTGTACTTATATGAGATTTCATCTCCGGCGATTCTATCAAGTTGAAATTCTTTTTGAAGATATTTCCTGTAAGGAGTTCCGGAAAGATAGACTCTATTATCATAATCCAGTCTTTCAATAATGCCAAGAATATGTTTTTGCTCTTCGGAAATCACATTTCCATCTTCATCATATTCTCTTTCAATAGTATCTCCTCCTGCAGTTCTTAAAGTCCCGGACCCGAGGTGACATTCATCATAAACGATACTTTTTAACCCTTCGTGCCTATTAAACCATCTGATCAGTGCTTCAGAGACAATAGAACCGTTTCCCAATTTTTGTGTAGAAACATAAACAATGTGCTTACCGACTTCAGGTAAAATTGAAAAATCAATTGTATTGATGTCCCTCAACTCTTCCTTGGAATCCCCTATCAGAGAAGTATCAAAGCCTGCTTTCTCGGCACCATCAAACCATTCCGCTTTAATATTCATAGTGGAAAGAATTAAAATAATCTGGCTATTAGGGTTGATTTCCAAGATCTCTTAAAGAAGCTGTGGTAGTAATAGTTTTACCAAATCTACAAACCGCGGCGATAAAGAAATCTTTATATCCTTTATTATAGGCTTCAATGAGTTTATCATGACATTCTTCCTGTCTTTTTCTCAAAGTCCACCCATTAGCTAACCGAACACTCATGGATTCTATACCTCGTTCTTATTTTCTATTATTTCTTCATATGGATTTTTTATTTTTAACTACAGAAAATTGGATTTAGATTACTCCAAATCCATCCCCTTTAAACATGTAATTATAGATGTAGTTCAGTACTCCGAAGTGATCTTTCTTACTCTTCACATTAGACAAGAAATTTTCTTTATCGCAGTTATTCGAATCAATCAACATTTCCTCACATACTTGAATAAGCTCTTGCATATTTCTTGCAGCGTCAATACGAGATTTATTCTGCATAATGATGTAACCAATTGCACCTTGTTTTGTGGAAAGTTCCATAAGATTTATATCTCCTTCATCTTTTATTTACATTAATATTATATAATATTTTGAAGGAAATAGCAACTAATTTCACTGCAGATTTTCATTTTTTTTTAAAAAATTATTTTATTACAATAAGCAAAATCCAAGTAATTAAAATCTGTACAATATGAATAGATTGGTCTACAATCAAATTGATTTTACCTTTATTGGCTTTTAAATCATCAACTATTCCATGAATAATTGTGTTTAAAATTATTACAACAACAATCCATTTCGTAAAACCAAGGTATAAAATCGGCAAAGAAATCATAAACGACCAACTAAACGCGTGCATAATTAGTGCAACGATGTAATCATATTTATATAATGGCTTATAATTTTCTTGATTTTCCCACCAAGATTTTTGTTTTAAACTCGCCAATATTCCTTGTAAATAATAATCATCTACAATATGGGCGAAAATCATTACAAATAAAATAAATAATTTCATTTAGCACTTCCACTTATCTACTAATTTTGAAAGTTCAACAAAGCTATCAGGAGATATAGCTCTATCATCTACATAAAGGTCTGCACCTATCTTACGAGGTCTTCCTTCATATTTATTGAGAAGGAGGTCACTATCTTGATTAATTTTAGAAAAATGAAGATCATACTCTTTCAAAAATTTTAAAGCATCGTCGAGTAGTTTATCAACTCTACAGGTCCATAGAATGAACTCATGACCCTCGGCTTGCATTTTCTTAATAGCATTAATTACATTTAACTTAGGTGCACCTATTCTTGGGTAATTATTCTCACATAAAGTTCCATCAAAGTCAACTGCAATGATCATAGTTTCTCCTATCTTCTTGTTTTTGTTGATTCCGAGAGATCTTACGTTTATCTGGTACTATTCTGGTACTCAAATTTCCACCCTTAACTCTTAATAATCTCTGAGAAGGGGTTTCTTTAAGTATATCTAAAGGATTGTTATCTAATTTAATTTTCATATTCTTTTTCATCTTATCTACCTCCTTCTCTCTTTATTTTATCTATTAGTATAGGTCATTCTCATCGTAGTTATCTTCATCGTAGACAATATCTTCAAACTTAATTCTACCTACATTCGGTTCTGTAGAGTACATGTACTGTTTGAAAGTCTCGGCCAATGTTTCAAGATCATCGAAAGATTTCTTATCCCAGAAATGATTTCCAGGATCTCCGTACCCATCTGCAGAGTACAATCTATACCTGCCCGAATCGCTCTCTTCAATTTCCAGGTAGGAATCAAGTGGCTCTGAATGGCATTTCCGTTTAAAATAAATAGTAAACTGAAGTGTTCCTGCGGGGTACCATTCCTCCTTAACGTAATTGTTAACTGCATTTTCATAATTCTCTACATCTGCTTTCTTAGTAGATCTAAAGTTTCCATCCTCTGATATGTAAACGACCTGAGTTTCTTCTTTCATATAATTATCTTCCCGCTTTCAGTAATTCTTTTCTATCACAGTAGTCTCTATAATGACAGTTTCCATTTACACAAAAAGCACATCTAAATGTCTTTCTGTACAGGTTACCTACTTCAAAAGTATCATCAGTACATTTTCCTTGAGGACTTTCTGTAAAGAATGCATCAATAGCATTAATAGTATTTTCCATAATTTTCTCCTTAAGCAATAGCTTCCTCAACTGATACAATGGAAAAATGTGCATTTACTTTTAATTTTAAAGATTCTTCTTTTAAATAATTCATAAGACTTTTTGCTTTCTTAAGATCATCAAAAGCATTCTTTCTCTTTAATTCTTCGAAATCCTTATCAGAATAATCCATAAGGGCAGAATCTACTCCAATATAGGTAGGAGGTACGCTTATTGAAACTTCTCTTCTAATTAAGTATTTCATAATTTTTCTCCTTAAGAAAGAACTTTATTTACAAGTCCTGCGACTTTAGATTTATCGAAATTAGCTCCTACTTCTTTAATTGTAAGTCCAATCAACTTACCCTTATTTGTTTCTCCTTTAGAGACAAATTCTTTAATAATTTCAATGACTTTTTCTTCAGGTAATTCTTCCGGAAGATATTTGGTCAGTAGATTAATCTTGTTCTCAAGAAGCACGTACTGTTCATTTTCTTTAGAGTAGAAAGACTGCGTTTCTTTTAATTCTTTAATCTCTTTCTTTAATAGATCTACTACTACTCCGTCTTTTAAAGGGATTTCGTGTTTTCCATCTTTTTCTGCAATAAGCATTTTGGCAATTACACTTTCATATGCAGATTTTGCGACTAAATCACGATTTTTTCTTGCCTGATTAAATTCATTTCTAATTTCAGTTACTAACATAATTTATTGTTCTCCTCAATAAGAATAACGTTCAAGTAAGACACTTTCAATTCTCAGGTTAGGATACATATTCTCAAAAAGCTCCCTAGCCTGCGAAGCAGTTCTTGCTTTAATGCATTCTCTAATAAGCGTGTTTCGAGAATCCCTAGCTCTAATTACAAATGTTTCCATAATCTAATTACTCCTTATTTCGTATTTTTTCTTTTATATTAATATTATATAATAAAAAAGAAAAAAGATCAACTACTTTTACATAGTTGATCTTAATTTTTTGAAAAATATTTTTCAATAATTAGAGGTGAAGTACTCTTTCCGCAAGCTCCTGAGTTCTTCCTTGATTCCAAAAGTTAGTGCCAATATATCCACAGGTTCTTCTTGCTACATTCATTTTACTTTGATCTCTATTATGACAACAAGGACATTCCCATACTAATTTTCCATTATCATCTTCGACTATCTTGATTTCTCCATCATATCCACAAACCTGACAGTAATCTGACTTAGTATTCAATTCCGCATAAACTATATTATCATATATAAATTGAATAACTGCCTCTACTGCTGCAATATTATCTTGCATATTAGGCACTTCTACATAACTAATTGCTCCCCCAGGAGATAATAATTGAAATTCACTTTCAAGTTTCAATTTAGAGAAAGCATCTATAGGTTCTGTTACGTGCACGTGATATGAATTTGTAATGTAATTTTTATCAGTTACCCCTGGAATAATTCCAAATCGCTGCTGTAAACAATGTGAGAATTTCTGAGTAGTGGATTCGATAGGAGTTCCGTATAAGCTGTAATCTATATTTTCTGCAACTTTCCATTTATTAGTAAATTCATTTAGCTTTCTCATCACCTTTAAGCCAAATTCCTTACCTTCTTCCTCAGTAAGCTTTTTACCTGTCATATAATAAACACATTCCCACAGTCCTGCATATCCAAGAGAAATTGTTGAATATCCATTATAAAGAAGTTTATCTATTGTTTCACCTTTCTTTAATCTTGCAAGAGCTCCGTACTGCCAAAGAAGAGGGGCTACATCAGAAGGAGTCCCTTTTAATCTTTCATGTCGTATTCTAAGAGCTCTGTGTGCGAGTTCACATCTCTCTTCAAATATCTTCCAGAATTTATCTTCATTCTTTTTACTAGAAAGGGCAATATCAGGAAGATTTAATGTTACAACACCCTGATTAAATCGGGAATAGTAGCGAGAAAGCGATAGATGGATATCTACAGATCCATCTTCCAATTTCTGTAAATATTGAACCTGATGATCCTTGATTGCTCCATTAAAACTTTCACATTTATAAGTCATATTTACAGGATGAATTTTATTCTCAGAATCAGGTACTGCCCCTTCTGAAAGAGCTTTATCCCATAAATGATCTACATCTTTAATTACCTTATGTTCTACATAAGGCGTTAAGAAGCTTCTACACATTTAATCTGTTATTACTAACAGAACTGACTATATCTTCTACTAGATGTTGATTCATCTAAGCATCTATATCAAATGCTGGACTTTTTTATCCGTAGTCTTCCGCTTCGGTTTTCAGGCGCTTCGTTTCCTAAAACACCGCTGGTGCTTATCTCCAGCCCTACTCCCATACATTCATCAGGGATAGTCGATACACTTTCTTATTGCTAAGCTTAGCACGGTCTCATCCACTGGGGACCTAACCGTTAGCACTCATTGTTGAGTACACCCACGAGCGCGGTTCAAAAGATTTTACATGAGCTGTAGTTTACACTTACCCATGCAGGGATAGCAATTTCCATTACCATCCTTATCAATTTTATTTTGCTTCATCATCTTTTCGGAAATATAATCGGGCACCATTCTCTTGGCAGTACATTTTGCAGCCAATTCTGTTAAGTACCAATATTTACTTTCTGGATGAATATTATCTTCTTCAAGAACATATAGGAGTTTAGGAAATGCTGGGGTGATCCATTGACCAACTTCATTCTTAATTCCCTGAATCCTTTGTTTCAAAACTTCTTCAATAATAGTAGCTAAATCTGCTTTAGTTACAGGATCACTCACTTCATTAAGATACATACAAATTGAAACAAAAGGAGTTTGTCCATTAGAAGAGTTTAAAGTTAAAATTTGATACTGAATTAATTGAACGCTTTTTCTAATTTCTTCTTTAAGCCGAGATTCTGTTATTTTAGAAATGATTTCTTCAGTGTAATTTAAATTGTTTTCAACAGCTTCATTTTGAACTTCTTTTCTAATACGTTGTCTGCTTACATCTACAAAAGGAGCCAAATGGGACAGCGTAATAGTTTGTCCTCCATATTGAGAACTAGCCACAATTGCCATAATCTGAGTTGCTACATTGCATGCTGTTGAAAAACTGTGAGGTTTTTCAATCTTTACACCATTAATAACTGTTCCATTTTGAAGCATGTCTTCAAGGTCCCATAAATCGCAGTTATGAATATGGTGAATAAAGTAATCACTATCCAAGACATTATTATAATAATGTCCCCGACTATATCACGAACTACTTTTAGTAGTTCCCTGGCACTTGGGAATAAGCATTTCATCCTATTCCTACTCTACTCAGTTACTCACTAGATTCCTCCAGTTACCTTTTCGATAGTCTGTTAACTTTCTTTTATATTTACTACACTAATTCCTAATTTTTTAAACTCTGGAACATCCTCTCCATGAGCAGCTTTTCTAATTCGAACATCAGCCGGACCTAGAGATTTGGTTCCTAATAATTTGGCTACTTCTCTTCTATTTAAAACTTGATTTCCTAAAAGAACTTTATATTTAGCATTAGGGTTTTGCATTCCAATGCCTTTTCCTCTATGGATTTCACTGAAATGACTGGATGTTTTCTCCCTAAATTCGGGATCGCTCCATCTTCTCCTATTCGCTTCGGAAATATTATTTAAGCCAGTATCTCGTGCATGTTTGTTATTGAAATAATAAGTGCACCATTCAAGATTTTGATAATTGTTATTACGTTTATTTCCATCCTTATGATTTACAATAATCAAATGTTGAGGATCTGGATTGGGTACAAATAATAACGCTACTAATTGATGTACTCTAATTACTTTACGTTGTTTATTTATTTGTAGCACGACCTGTTCATAACCGAACTTGGTTATATCAGGAGTTAAAAATTTGTTTCTATAGTGTGTGTAAATTCTACCCGCGTCGTAAATCGTATAATTATAATAATCTTTATACATAATCTCCCTTGGTAGTAAATATAAAAGCTTAGCAAAGGATTATTCTTTCGAATTTCCCCCTTTAGCAGCAAGATTAAGAATTCATTATCCTAATTCAACTTAACGTTCTTGCCACACCTCACATCTATGAGTTCACCAGGTTTTCTTAATACATCACTGTATTAAGCCACAATAAATTTATGGAAGTGTATGATACCTTCTTTATGAGCTTTAGAAATATCTTCAGGAAGTAAATATCTATTAGTTAAATCTCTACTCACTAATCCTGCTACGTAATCTCTCTGTGTTGAAATTATTGCGGGGTTCTTATTACTATTTTCTTGTTTTACTTCTTCATTTTCAAGATTTACAGTAGTAAGAATTTGAGTATCCGTTGTATTTCTCTTTCTTTCAATATCTTTTTGATATCTATATTTTATATAATGTTTTGATACTTGATATGCATTGATCTTAATTAATGCATCTTCAACCATATCTTGAATTTCTTCTACATTAATAGCTCTATTAAGTTTCCTACATTTTATAAGAACTTTATTTGCTATATCTGTAATCTGTTCAGGGGTTAATTCTGAATACTCTTCGTTAGCTTTTGTTATAGCTCTAACGATTCGGTCAATATCAAAAGTAACTTCCTTCCCATTTCGCTTTATAACGTTCATGCGAAATAGCCTCCTTATTTAATTTCTTTTTCAGTAGATTCTTTTTTATCACCTATATAAATCTTCGCGGTATATTTAGCTTCAATGTCTTTTGCTAAAGATTCCGAAGTATCAATGAATTGGTCCAAATCTACTTTAATTTCAGTTTCTTTTTCTTCCATCTTAAAGTCTCCTTATTTTAGATAGTAATAGGTGATTACATTTCAGCACTATTTCTAAATACATAAATATAATCACCTTTTAATTTTTTATTTAATTGTACTAATATATACAGAAAAGAACATCAAAAGATTCCTCATTCATCTAATTTTAGTTACCAAATTTTATCAAAAATCCTATATCGGATCTTTTACAATCCTGCATTTCTAGAGACATCTTATTAAGCTTAATCAACAAATTCTCAGCATCCTTATAGTAAGGTTTTTCAGGAAGTTTAGTAGTCTTCTCAAGCTCTTTCATCTTAGATTTCAGAAGATCAAGTTCTCTATAAAGTTCAGGCTTAATGGTTCCATCTTCATTCATATAATAACCATTTCTTATAGCCATTAAATAATCATGATCCTTTTCTCTATATGTATTAATCTCTTCTTTCTCTAAAATGTCAATACACATTAAATAAAGCCTGAATAAATGCATTATATGTTTATTAAGCTTTCCATGCTCCATCGCTTTAGAATTTCTTGCACCAATATTTTTATAAGTCTTAACGATATCATTCATTTCAGCCCACAGAGTCTTATAATCTCTAAGTGGATAATGCTTAAGATCTACATCTACAAACATTTCAGTTTCCATATCAGGATTTACTGCTTTATCAATAAATAATTTTATAGACCCATTTTCAAACTTAGCGTACTTTTCATCCCAATGTCTCATAGCATTTTCTATGGAGGCTTTGATGTGTTCTTCTTGCTGTGGTTGAGCTAATTTTTCTCTGCATACATAATTCTCCAGTCTAGATAATTGTGCACTAGCATAACCTGCAAAAGCTCCTATGCATTTTTTAGATAAAAATAGATGCTTATTTAAAAGAATTAAATTACCGATTTCATTAGTAAAAAGATAATGCTCAGGTTTGCAACCAAGAATTTCTATAGTATTTGGATTTACATTGAGAAGTAGTTGAAAAATTTTAGTTAACCCATAAATAGTCGTATCGGTTTCACTTTCTACAAATTGTTCAAAAGGTGTGGTTCCTAAAATATTTTCAGGTTTTAAAGATGCTATACCTCTAATATCGATGTCGGAGCCTTCAACATTAGTACCATACGCATGACTTCCACCTAAAGTTAATAAGCAAATGCTATTTCCTAGATGTTCATTATTTCTAAGAAAATCATACTCAGGTTGTCTAATTAAACTTTTAATTTCCTCAATAGACGCCATTTACCTCACCCCTTGCATAACTAATTAGTTCATCTCTACTATTTCTCTCAGGATATCTCCAAACATACTCCTGCAATTTCTTTTGAACTTTAGAAATTTCTACACCTCTGCACCCTAATTCAAGAAGATCATAACCACTAATGTTCAGATCCTTTACAGTAATTGGTTCCCTATTTATAAGAGCAGTAGTAAGTACAAATAATTGATCACTACTGAAGTAACTACTATTAAAAGTCACATAATCCATGAGAGCTGTCTTTTCTGGCGGAGTAATGCAGAAATCAAAAACACCTTTCAGATAGTGTGGAGAACTGGTCATGTACCTATTTAAGTAATTTAAAGCTTTACTTACGTTGATTATTTCATAAGTAAAAGATCTATCAAAGGCAAATGACTTTAATTCCACAATCTCTTCTGGAGTTAAATCGAATTGATCTGTAAAGTCTTCATCTAAGTATTTTTTGATTAGAAAGTACATTCTGAGAATTTTAGTTTTACAACTCATTAATAGATTTAAAGTGCTCAGGTGAAATTTTGATAACTCTTCATGAGGTGGAAAGATATATTTAAATACGTGAAAAAGAAGATCTTCAGAATAACATCTTAAATTGTAATCTAATATCTGAAATAGTTCTTTTCCAATTCGTTCTTTTGCTACATTTTTTAAATTCCCAACGAGTTGAATTGCAGCGGCTTCTGTAGCGGGATCAATCGTAAAATTATACTTTAAAGAAAATCTCAAACAACGTAAAATACGTAAAGCATCTTCATTAAATCTATCCACAGGATTATTAATAGCTCGAATAATTCCGGTTTTCAGATCTGATAATCCGTTGAATAAATCTATAATTCCTTCATCTGGATTATATGCTAAAGCGTTGATTGTAAAATCTCTTCTTTTTAGATCATCTTCAAGTTTAGTAGAAAATTCCACGCTGTCAGGTCTTCTACCATCTCCATAATTACCATCGCGCCTAAAAGTGGTAATCTCAAACAATTCATTTACACTACCCTGATGGATATCAAAAGTAATTGTTCCGTATTTTTCACCTGTAGGAAGAGTTTTAACATAAGCAGCATTGGTAAGTAGATTAAATCTTCCTGCTACTTCTTTAATTTCTTCTGGAGTAGCATCTGTAGCGAAATCGTAATCATGAGGTGTAATTCCTAACAGTAAATCTCTTACGCATCCTCCTACAAGATAGATCTTGTAGTTAAATCGAGTAAAGATGTTAAAAATTAAATTTACATTTTCTGAAAGGTTTTTAAATTGATCGTTCATATCTACTCCTACGCATTGTTATAATTAATAGAAATGCCGCTTTTTCATCTCTTCTTGGAGAGCTGCATAATTATGTTCGTACCGAGGATTATCCATATAGATTTCAAATACAGACCACCCCCATTCAAATACGTAACAAAGTTCATCTGCATCCAGTTTTGAAACAATCTCGGAAGTTAAAGTGATATTCTCATCGCAGAGATTAATTACTTTTTGTTGAACTTCAAAAAGTTTTTGAGTTGAGATATTATCATAATTTTCAAAATAATACATGATAGTCAAATATAGTCTCTTGAGCTCATCTCTTTACGTACTACTTCGTAATTATGTAAATATCGAGGATCTTCCATGTGCAGTTCATAATCTGCCCATTTCCTATCAAACAAAACACAGAGACTGTTCGCATCTAAATCTTGAAGCATCTGAGAATTAAGTGAAATATCACTTCTTAATAATTTTTCTACATTTTTTACCGCTTTCCAGTAATCAGAAGAAGCAATTTCAGAATAATATTTTTCTAAATATTTCATATGATAACCTCAATATTTAAGTTTTAATATTTGCGCTTTAACTCTATTAATTTCTTCAGAAGTTAAACTTTCAGGCGGTGTATAAGCATTTAATCCATAATGAGTATTGCCGAAATCACATTTATATCGATAATCTCTAGATGTACTTGAATCATATGGATTAGAGAGTTGCAGGATACTTTGTAAGGATCTTATATGATATGTAATAGCCACGCCCTTAATATCATCTCCTAAATATACTACGAATTGACACATGTTGCCAGAAATTGGTTCAAATTTGATTTTTCTTCCTGACCAAGTGATAAATCCTTGAATAGATTTTCCATCCTCTCCAATATAACCCGCAGGCGAACTGGATAATTTGTGGCACGCAGCATTATAAGCTGCTTTATCCATTTCCGGTGGGAATAAATTATCTCCAGTATTATTTCGATTGATAATGTGTTTAACCACGTGATTTTGAAGATTTGGCTCATCCATTAATGCTAAATCTTCTTCTAATTTTTTAAGTTCCTTTAATACTTCTAAGTTAATGCTCATTTTATCTGTTTATCCTCACATTTTACATTATATATTATAATATAATTATTGAAAAAAATCAACTACTTTTGTGCAGTTGATAAAATATATTACTCAATAAGAGTATCTATCTTCTTCTAACTTAGAATTGTAAAGATCTGCGTAATCTTCTTCTATTTCCTGATCTAGTTCATAATAGAAATCATGAACTAACTTTTTAATATCTCTTTCAAAGATAAAAGAATCGTAATGTCTTTCTTTACTTTCTTTTAGATAATCTGTTAATCTGGTTAAAAATTTTTCTTCCATATCTGGATATCCGTACATCTTAATATTCCTCCTTAGCTTAATAATGTCTTATTAGATTCAGTTAAGTCTTTAATTCTATCCTGAAGAGTTGCATAATAACTTTGCATGTAAGTTAATTGTAGTTGCATTAATTTTAACTGAGTAAGATTAATGCGATTTCTTTCTTCCTCTTTTGATTTACTAAAGAGTAAATCAGTCAAATTACAAATTTTTACACCTAGCTCCAGCTTCTCTTGAGTAAGTTTTGTAAGCACTTCATTCTCCGACTGTTTCATCATCCATCCCCCTTCTAAGATATGGATCTATTTCATCTGATTGAATATATGCGTTAACTTCATCCTTATATCGATGAAGAAGATCATCGAAAGCTTCTTGGCTTTCTTCTTTAAGTCCATCTGCAATATTCTCTGCGAGAGTGTATCTCTCTTCTGGATCAACTTCTTGAAAAGTTTCATTGATCAAAATATTTGCAAGTGCGAATCTAATTACATTACTATCCTGTACGCTCATCTAAGTTCCTCCTATCAGAAAATTTCTTTAATCATATTAGCTACCTCTTGAGCCTGTGGATGTGCATCGTGAGCACATCTTAAGTCAAAGAAATGCTGCCAATCTTCTTCAAAACCGGTCATAATCAATTCTGCCGCACAGCTATTAGGAAGAACTTCTCTTGCTTTTTCTGGTGTTGCGCCTAATTCAATAAGTTTAAAGTAATCTGATTCGTCTCTTTCACAAGCATTTTTCCAAACAGCATAAAGATCAGATCCTTCTTCAAAATAAAGTGGTTTAATTACTTTGATTTCTTTACCAAATTTATCCTTAAAGTAGTTTACATATCTCTGACTCTCCATTGCAAAGGAGAAAACACGGTGGCGAACAAATTCATGAGTTACTCCTCTATTACATGTGATTCTAAATGTTCTTCTTCTATAGAAATTTGGAGTATATTCTGTCTGATATTTATTCATCAGATCTTCGAAATCATTTTCTACAATAACTCTATAATTAGTAGTTACATAAGTAGTTCCACTCTCTCCAATTTTATATTTAGTATATTTATTTCTAAGAAGGTGAATTACTTTAGCTTCTAATCTCTTACCTTCTGAATCTCTTTCATTAAAATCTGGAATTGCTAAATAAACAGTTCCATGTTCAAGCATTGCTCCGTGAGCATGATTGCGAAGCATATTAACAAACTTTTCAGCGCTACCTTCACAAATTTTATCTTCTGATTTATAACAAGTTCTTCCACAAAGCTCAATCTGTTTAAATAGGTCTTCTTGTACTAATTCTTTTACTTCTGGTTTAATAATTTTCATTTCTTAATTTCTTTCTCCTTACAGCATATCTCCAAAGATACTTAAGAATTGATCCTCATTCTTAATTACAGAGTTTACAGGTAGGGTGTAATCACTTAATAATCCTATGATAGAATTGAAATTACAGGGAGCTTCTACATATTCTCCTATGTACTTTCTTTTGCTGCACTTAGGGCATAACATGACAGTTCTGCAATTCATTTCATTAATAAGATCTCCGTACACATTTGCCCATAATCTATAATCATGTTTACAAAATAATTGCTTTAGTCGATACTTTAATAACATCTTATTTTACAGTGTACTCCAATTGTACCTGATGATCTCTTTCATTCTTTACATAAAGAATTACAAACTGATTATGCATAAATGAATCCCACTTCTTGTATCTCTTTTCATCTTTTGCATCGATAAGATATTTACCTTTAAATAAAGGCGAAGCTTTAGTATCTGCAAAAAATTCTTCTCTCTTGACATCATCAATAGGAATACAATCAATACTTACCTTTTGATTCTTAGATCTTTTTGCAATATAAATTTTATCACCCTTTCTAAAAAGAATAGAAGTACCTTTCACATTAGCTGGAAATGTGGCTTTCAAATCTATTGCGGTGGTTTTAAATTTCGAAGTATCCGGTTTCATTTCTTTCTTCTGTGCATCTTCAAGTAACTCATTAAAAAGATCTACTACAATTGTACCTTCAACATACATTGTATAGATATCATCTGAATTATTTGAAATGTAGGGCTTTTTATACCATTCAGTACTTCTACTTAACTTCAAAAAAGTACTCATATCAGTTACTTTTACATAAGGATTATTAAAATCCAAAGGATGCGAACTGCAACTCATTCTTAATAACCCTAAATTCTTTACATACTCTACAATCATTTTTTCTTTTTACCTCCAAATAATCTATAAATAAATGATAAAACAGCATATCCTGCTCTTCTTATAAAACTTTCTCCCTGATCCAAATCAGAACTGCCTGTACGAGATCTTAAAATGCCTAAATTATATAGAAGATTATGCGCTTCCCATTCTCTTCTCATACTTGCTAAAGATCTTGTATATCCTTCTTTTACAAATACTTGAAATTCAGGCTTACTTCTAATCTCCTTTAACGCATTTTCAATGTCTTCAGAATACTTAATTTGATAAGAATCTTTAATACAAATGTTTAAATTTTTTCCAAAGTGAAAACTTACAATAAGAATAATTTTATTTACTTTGATATTCACTTCATTCTTCTCCCACTCATTCTAATCTAAAATCTTTGCCACTGATCGTTTCTACGCGTCTTGCTGCAGGTTCTCCTATCTTTGATTTAAAGTTATCATCGAATCTAATTCTAAATTTGTAATTATCTTCATAACCAATAATAGTACCTTTGGAATACTTTTTTGCTATGATAGAATCCGTAAGTAAGCAGATTCTATCTCCCAATTTATAATCAGGGTATCGATAATCCTCTTCCTGTGCTATGTAGGCTTCAACAGCTTTAGATTTAGGAATAGAGTAAGATTTATTCTTAGGTCCATTTACAATGATTGAATCATCTTTCACTCCCTTTACCCTGAGCCATTTATTGCACAATTTTCGCAGGTATTTATCCCTATCAAACTGCTTAGGTACCATTACAAAGTGCACATGTTCATCTGAATCATTAATTCGATGCAGCTTAGTGAATAAGAAACCTGGATAGGTATGGAGTGTATTGCCAATCTTGAAGTAGAGATCCTGATATTCCCAAGTCATTCCATCATAAGAGCAATAAGAGGTCCCTACGTGATCTACAATAAAAATGTGATCCTTCAACTGATCGTAAATCGCTCTTGAGAGGTAGAAGTTGTATGGCTGTATAATGGAACCTGGAAGAGCTGTGTCTGAAAATCTAACCCTACTTCCCTTTTCAAACTGAGGGAAATACACATTCTTAGTAACTGTTTTAGGTTTATCCGAAGTGAGGATGTAAGGTTCAATTTTAGATTGCTCTTCGTAGGGCTGAGCTGCAGCTCGTGCAACATCTTCATATGCTTCTTTATAATATTTCAGTTCATCAAACGGTGATTTTCTATCGTAGAATTTTGCTAAAGCTTCAACTGCACCTACAAATTCATCATATTTATCTTCATGCCAGAGATTTACAGTTGTCTGCTTATCCCCCTGATAAACGGATGTCTGCTTCATACCATCTGTCTTAATAATAAGAGTTTTTCGTGCAGGAACTAGCATCCAATCTTGAAATACATACATGTATACAGAAGCACTATTAATAGTTAGATCATCAAGGTTCTCCTGATTATTAATTTCCAGAAGTCTATAGTAACTACTTCTTTCATTTACTTCTACTACCTTGTAAGCTTTTCCACAATATCTCTTCATCTTTACTAAGAAATTGAAATTGTAGCCGTAGTTGTAGCACATGACTTCATCATCAGAAGTATTTCTGGTAACAACCACATCTCTTTCTCTAGAAAAGTTTTTGAGAGTTTTTACTCTTACAAAATCACCTACTTTAAAATTCATTAACTTACTCCTCCTCCTCGTAAGTATCCGTATTATTTCTGTAGCAATAGATAAATCTTTTTGCTACCTCTTCGGGAGTTAATCTCCCTTTAACATCATTTTCTTTGAACTCTTCTTCAGTAAGTCCACCGCAAATTTCCAAAAGTCCATACTCATGACCATAAGAATACCGAGTGCAAATTGCATCTACAAGGCATTCTCTGCAATCTTCTGCGGACATTACTCTTAACTGTTCACCATCATCTACAGAAGATCTTTGATAGGGAATCCGTGCATCTGTAAGCAATCTTGCGAGATCAGAAATACTCTTCCGAAGATTCGAAGTGATCTCTTTCATTGCTATAAAATAAATTCCGGAAACTTCTCTAAATTCAATTTCGTACCCTTCTTCATACAAAGATCTAAGTACACTGGGAAGAACGTACTGAAAATCTCTTTCGATTAAATGTATGGGTTGGGAATTTAAATATGCTTGAAAGTCTTCAAAAGACAGAGTGAAACAAGTATACTCATCTTCAGTAAAACAAGACTTGTACTTTTCGATAAATTTATCATGAATAAATTTTTTAAGTTGATCGTGAGCTTCCTGATATTCTTCGAAATTAATAGTCATAAGACATCTCCTTCTGTTTTATTATATACATATTATAACTCATTTTATTAGAAAAATCAACTGATTTTATATGGAAAAATTATTTTTTATTCCCCATATTTTTCCTACTTTATCGTAAGAGCAGTTCCATATATCTTTTAATACGCCCTTGATTACGCAAGAACAGTGGCTACTCCCAATATTAATGAAATAATTATCAAAGTCCAAAACTACTCCGTCATTATCTATAAATTTTCCTTCTTGAATAAGTTTACAAATTTCTTCTCCGGTATATTTTTTCCCGTTGAGCTTCTTAGGTTGAGGTAAAGATACTGCCCCTTGATTTTCAAGGTATTTAGAAATTACCCAAGAATCTCCGCAGGATCTTTTTGCATTAAAAGCAATTGCGCTCAACTCTTTAAAAACATCTTCCCAGGATTTATTCAACGATGTAGCGAGGGCTCTAATATAACAATCACAAGTGCTCAAATCTCTGGGATTCGCGTTATAATATTGAAAATATTGAGTATCATTTGGAATATTTCTTTTCATCTCTTATTACCTCATTTCTTTGATTTACATTATATATTATAATATAAAATAAAAGAAAAAGTCAACTACTTTTACATAGTTGACTTTAAATAATTATAAGAGATAGATTTGCTATATTGGTTTTGTTGGTTAACTTTAATTTTTTCTTATTGATTCAAAGTAATCGGAAATTGCCTTCTTTTGCGCATCTGTCAAATTCGGATTATTTTTCACTCTTTCAACAGCCTCCTGGTAACTTTGATTAAAAATATCGCCATAGTAAGTTTCACCGTTGATTACTTGATTTGCCGGTGAACCTTTCGCCCCATCGCCCCAACTATCATCGTTGTTTGTTTTACCGCTTCCGTTCCCATCTTTTCCACTTCCATCAGATTCGCTGTTGACAGATCCGTCTTTGTCTCCTGGCTCTTTCTGTTCGTCTGGCATATTTTCACCTACGGAACTTACTTCATCAAAAAGTGCAATCAAATCAGTTGAATAATTATCAATTTCTCTAAACGGAGAAGCGCAGCCGTCTGACCAACCAATAAACACATACCCTTTATAAGGAAGTGCCATTAGAATGTGTGTTTCATCGGATTGTATTCTATAAGAAACATCTGCAAAGTTAGCACCGTCTAAAACCATAGTTGCATCAATATCTTCGAAACATCTATAATTTACGGAAATTCTATTTGAAAATACGGTCGGGAATTGTTTTAATTCAACGACTTCTTTATTATTAATTTTATTGATTTCATCCTGTTCTTGTTTTTTAGAAACTGCCTTTATCAAAGATTGATTTTCATATTTAGAATAATCGATTACAAAACCAAGTCCTTCTGCAGATACTTCGATTGTATATTTTGGTTCTCCACGAGCAATAATAGTTTCTTTAATATTTGGAAACATTAAAGACAAAGCAATTACCAAAGATGCCAATGCAGTAAGTAATCCGGAGAGAATAGAAGGTTTTTTGTATCTTATTTTAAAATTATCTGGATTAACTTCTTTAAGAGCTTTAATAGTATCTTCTTTCTGCTTCTTGGCAATAAAGGAATCATTTCCTTCTAATTCAGCCATTGTTATTACTCTTTCTTCTAATCCTAAATCATCAATTCTCTTTGCCAATTGAATTTCAGAGTATTTAAATTTTTTAAAATAGAATAAAGGAAAAGAAATTCCAAAAGAAATAATAGAAGGAATAATACTAATTAAAATATTAAGATGGAAAAACCATACAAATAGTTGGAAGAAAATAAATATTAAAGCACTTACCAATAATGAACATAGTAAAGACTTAATAATATTTTCTTTCTTTAGTTTCTGTTTAAAATTATTAAGAATGTTCATTTTCTTATTTTCTCCTTATGGGGTATAATATCATATTTTGTCTATAATGTTAACTAAAAATTAAACAATAGTTGCTTTTTAGACTTACTATCACCCGTAAATTCTATCCCTGCACTACTATACTTATAAAAACACGGTGAAACAGTCGATATAAGTGTAATTTCTATTTCATCCGTAACTACTTTACCTGAAGGATAACTATCAGTTACGCCTCCATCAATCAGGTCTATACCACAAAAATACAGCCCCGTCTCCACCATGTCCCCCAGGAGGACGGCTACCGGGGAAAGTTCTTGAAGACCCTCCGCTTGCCCCTGAACCATAAGACCCATTATTTCCTACGATATATTTATCTGCGGCAACTCCGTTAGCTCCGTTGGCCAGGGCAGAGGCACCTCCTCCAGCAGAATACCCTGTACCTGAACCTCCACGCTTACGCCCCGTGGAGATATTTTTATAATCTCCGTATATGCTACTGGTTACCTCTACATCCGTACCTGTTACGTCCGCATCGGACACACCTCCGAGGACGTATCCCCCTTTACCTCCGTACCCCCCTTCCCAGCGGTACATGGAAAAAGTTGCTATATAAGGGTTTTCGTATAAAGTAACTCCTCCGCCTCTACTTTTCTTAACCGGAGTCTCATCTGTGCCTCCAGATCCTCCTTCACCTCCACCGCACTCAGCTATGAGGTCTGTTCCTCCAATAGTTCCGTAACCTATAACAGTAGGTTTTCCAGGTTTTCCGCAATATCGAAGGGAGTCAGAGGGCCCGTCGTCGATTGTTCCTCCTACCCCTCCTGCACCGACAGTAAACCATATGGGATTATCCAATGTAACTCTTATCGGAAATAAAACGCTTCCTCCCCCAGCTCCCCCACCGGGAACTCCATGGTAACCCCCTACGCCACCTCCGCCACCTCCGCCAACGGCCCATAACCATATTTTTGCGCCATATTTTAGATTCTTTACATCAGAAGAAAATTGTCTTATAACCGTATTGTCATTCAAACGTAACTGATAAGCGTTGTCCGCTCCTTTAGTCAGGGTTATCCAACTTGTACCTGTCGATGACACAATATAATTGGGGGTTGTGCCTCCTAAAGTACTTGTCCCTACATAACATACGGACCCTTTGTTAGAAGTGTTGTCTTTAAAATAGTTTGCATCCCCTAGACAGGGTACTTGATTTGTACCGGCTACGTATTTATTTGCACGCAGAGGACTTCCATCTACTTTATACCCAGTAGAAGTAAATAAATTTGAAAATTGATCACTATAGTGTTTTAAAAAGTTATCTACTTCTATTTCATCTCCGTTTATTTTATATCCTGTCAGCATAATTATTTCGCCTCCAGCTCATCTACTCTCTTTTTAAGTTTTTTAACTTCATCTAATAAAAGATATACTATTTTACTTTCTTCTATTGATAGATACCCTTTATTATCCTCTTTTACTATTTCTGGACAAATTTCTTTTAAATCTTGTGCCAAACAACCAATTTTCTTAGTTTTTTTCTCATCAGAAATAAAGTTATAGGAATACACAGGAAGGTCTAATATAGATTTATTGGGTGAATATTCTACTATATTTTCTTTTAATCTTTTATCTGAAACAGCATTAAATGATTGCGCGGTTATTTCTCCACTAGCACTAAATGATGTTGCAGATATAAGTCCATTTTGAGCATTTAAAGCTATAATTGCGGTAAGAGTTCCATCTACTTTTTTAGTTAAATGAATAACGCCGGAGCTATCTTCATTATTGTAAATCTCTACCCCACTGCTCGTGGTTAAAAAACCATTGGCGGTCACATTCCTAGCACACTTTATGCCAATATTTTCACCGCCAATTTGCACTATATCGGTTAGGCCATTACCGTCGCGAACTACAATGTTTGGATTATTACCTCCATCTAGCTTTATTGATGGTTTCGTCTTTCCTCCATTATATATCTCTACATATCCCTGCTTTGATCCTACGGACGCAGTACGTATCTTTACAGTGTTTGTGGTGATATCCCCCGCTGCGGTGATATTGTTGTCTGCTCCTATGTTAGTAGCGGTTAAGTTATTATCGACAGCAATTCCATTTCCGGATATGGATGCCTGCCAGGTTCCATTCGCATCACATAGGGCGTTTAACTTCAACTTGCCCATCTCTACTGTAGCGAGATTGCTTCCGCCGCCGTCTTTAAAAACAAAACCTGCGGTAGAGGGTGTAATTATGTTAACTGCAACTGAAGCGCTGATAGAATTATTAGCATATTCAATAGAGTCACTTTTGAGTGTTAAGGATGAGTTATTATTTCTCTTTAACGTAACATCCCCGTTACCGCTGTCTATATCTACGCCTCGAGGGCTGGTAATTTTAAGAGAATTATCTGCATTGGAATATTTCAAAGAATATTCATTTGTCTTAATGTTAGTGATTTTATCAGAATCGCTAACATAGCCAACTAACTCTCTTACCGTAATAGGTAAACTATCAAGAGAAGCAGTTCCTCCCTGTCTCCCTATAGTAAGATAATTTTTGTCTTCATTGTAAAAAGGTTGACCTTCTAGGAGTTTTTCACTTTTATTCGTATCAGTGACTTTACCTCTTAATATCTGAATTGTGTTTTTTCCTGCCATCTCTGTAATTCTCCTAAATTAGAAAAAATCTGATTGTTTCATATAAGATATAATATCTTTACAATCTTCTAATGCTTCTTCTTTTGATACTTCCATCGCCTGGGTTATTTGACTTCTTCCCCCTAAGAAGGTATCAACTGCTTTTTGTATAAATTTAGTACTAAAGTCTGTTCTATTAAAAGAACAATTTACTGAAGGAGGCAGTAAATCAAGATCTGGAATAATTGGACCATATGTGAACATTCTGGTTTCTCCAAGAACTGTATCTACTACCATTATATATTCTTCACCTTTATCATTAAAGGCTTTTATAGCAAAATTCCCGATATCTTCTATATCGAGAATCGCATTTACTGTAACTGTTTTATAATATTCAAATTGCATATGTTGAATTATTTATAGAGGAGATCGATATTTCCGTCCCTACATTGAACTGTTTCCGTACGAGTGAACACAACTGCACCCTTCTGAATCGATTCCCATTGGGCGACTGTTCCTAAGTACTTAATTGTTTTTAGATGTTTGCAACCATAAAATGCTTGGCTTTCAATTTCAATTAATGATTCCGGAAGCACTATATCGGAAAGATTGTAACAACTCATAAAAGCTGAGATTCCTATAAATGTTAACCTATCTGGGAGAGATATACTGGTAAGCTCTGTACAATTTGCAAATGCGTACCTACCTAATCGATTAATGGTTTCGGGGACATCGTAGTGTTGAATTGAAGTGTCTGCGAGGTATCCCCTGGGTAGTTCCTTTAAGTAATTTGCAGGATCTATACTTGCATTTAAGAGAGTCTCTGTAAATTTTCCGATGAGTCCTAAAGACCTCATTTTCATCTTGTCGTAGAGGTATTCGAATCGCTCATTTTCTATCAAGTCTATGTTGTCTTCTATGAGATGTTTAACTTCCTTATCCATTTAGTTAACTCCTTACTCAACATTCAAGCTAGATCATTGTGGATTAGTAATTCCATCTGCACAGATAATTTTCTTAATAGAAGAATCCTTTTTCCATCCAGGTAGTTTCTTAACTTCTTTCCACTGATCTTTCGTTCCAAGATATGTAATTGACTCTAACTCACTGCAATATCTAAATGCGTAAGCACCAATAGAAGTAACTGTACTGGGTATTACTACCCCTGTAAGACCATTATAGCCTGAAAATGCGTATTCACCGATAGCTGTTATATTATTAGGAATCGTGTAAGATCTAAGAGACGTACCTCCCAAGTAATGTGGAGGAATTTCTTTCATGTATTTGGCCGGATCTATCCCTGCCTTTATTAGAGCTTCTGTAAAATCTCCAATAAGAGTATATCGAAAATCTGCATCGAGATCTGAATAGATTACTTCAAACTCTTCGTTCTCAATCATCTCTATATTTTCTTCTATGAAATTTTTAAGGGATTTTTTCATCTTCATAATCTCTTAGCTCCTACTGTAGAATCACTCTTTTTCTTTTAAAGGATTTCCTAATTTAGTCTTACCTTCTTTTACTGATTGCATAAAGTCTACAGCATCCTTGATGCCTTTGAGCTCTTCATCACCTTCAATCTCTTCATTTAAATCTTTTTTCTTAAGATCAAGAGATTGCATATATGCATCAATTAATTCGTTCTTCTCTTCTTCTGTAGCTTCATCAAATCTGTGATCAATTTCAAGACCAATATCACTTAAAAGAATGCCGTCGAGATAATCCATCATTTCTTGAATAACTGCAGCGGCTTTACCCATAAACTTCTGTCCAGTAGGAGTTCCAAGAGGATTCTGATAAACAATTCTTACTTCATTATTTCTAGGAATAATAAATTCTTTATCCGGAATACTTACACTTTTTTCTCTATCAAGAACAATTCCTTTGATTCCATCTACTACAGGATTAACAAGAGTTCTTGTCTCCTCTTTCAATCTACCATTCTTCTTGCCAAACTTAACGCAAAAGATTCTATAAGGATAACCTAACTGAGGAGCTGATAGAGATACAAGATCAAGTTCTTCCATCTTTTCCTTGATGGCCAAGATGATTTCTTGCATTAATTTTCCCTGTTTCTTTACATCGATTTCCTGGCTTCTTTCACTTAGTTTTTCTACATCTGTGATAATTTCTTTACTCATTTTGTTTTTCTTTTACTCTCCTACTTTCATAACTACTAATTTATATTCATCATTATCCCAATTTGCAATTAAAGATAATTGAATAATTGTACCTTCTTCATCTTCATATTGATATTCCATGCTACCATTTTCACTATTTAAAAATGAAGTATCACTTATTAATTCTAATAAATCGCTTCTTTCTAATAATGAATAAATTCTTCCATATTCATTACTATCTTCTAAATCTATTACGTAGGTACTCTTATTTGTATAAGAACCTGCAATATGAATATTTAATTCTCTTAATAACTGTTCTATTGTCATATATTCTTACCGTATTTACAAATAATTTAGCTTATTTTTTACTTACTTAAAGATTTTTTAAATTATTTAATGCTTCTTTATTTTCATTTAGAACTTCTTCTTTTGTTCTACAATTTTCTAATAATTTTTTATTTTGTTTTTCATATCTATTAAACTTCTCTTTTTTAGTCGGTCTATTTAATAGAAATATAATGTAAGAAAGTGTCTTGTAGTTATCTACTACGGGTTGTGCCATTCGCTTCATCTGATCTACTTGTTCAGGTGTTACGAGACTCTCTTTCATTTCTTCTTCCATGTCTTTTAGATTTTCTAGCATGTCTTTGTAGTTTTCAGCTACTTCATTATAATATTTAATTACATCTTTTTGACTCATTAGATTTCATACCTCCACCTTCTACTATAATATACATTTTTGGGATTTACTTTTTTACTCATTGTAGAAAATTCTATTTAGAGTATTATCTGAAAAAGTTACCACTCTATCTCCTTCTAATAAAGATCCTGATCTGCTTAACAAATTTGTGGTATTTGCAATTGCAAGAAAATACTTACTCTTACATACTTTGTTGTAAATGAATACTTCTATAGAACTGACTTCACTTGGATGAGATCTAAATTGGTAATATAATTCTCCTACTATTAATTCTTTGGTTTCTTCTTTTGGAGTACTTGCATAGATACACTTGTGAACTTTAAATAATAGTTTTCCATCTCCATCGTAACATCTAAAAGATAATTTCATTTTATTTACTCCTTGATTTCAGTTACCGTATATTTAGGATCTCTTTCACTTACAGGACTTTCTACAAAAATGAATTTCAAACTTTTTGGATCTATATAATTGTCTTTCAAATTAAATGTAAGTTGAATGTAGGGCTTATTTTCAGGAACCGATTCTACTTCTCCAGAAAGATAAATTACATCTCTTTTAATATGAGCTTTACATAACCCTAAAGGAACGAATTTATATCTCTTTCCTCTACCTACATTAACCATCTTCGTATCTCCTACAGGAATATCATTGTAGGATAAATATTGATAGCATTCTATAATATTATCTATAATTTCTTTAGGAAAAGAACTATTAGTTGTAGGAAATACTGCATTGATAATAGCTGCATTTAATTTATACATTTTCTACCTCCTCAGATTTTTGTAAAAATTCCATTATTTTCTTCAAGCACAATGCAATTAACTATTCCTGAATATGCCGTACATGCATCGATAGCCATAATTCCGGATTTAATGTATGGTTGAAATGAATTTTCCCATCCCTTCCTTCCCTTTGGTGGAAACTCCTTATACTCTTGGTCGAGATAACTCCATCCCCAGCTGCAGTGCCAATGTCCACAGATAATGGTCTTGTCAGGAATCACACATCCATCCTTCCATGCTTGCATTCCATTAGTCCACCTGGCCTCTTTCCAAAGATCCTTGCTGCTATAATCTTCCTGATTATCCCACCACTCCCTAGGCGCTAATCTAAGAGGTTTTTTGCTGAATGGACTTAAGTTTTCATCAATAGTAGGAATCCAACCGTGCACTACAATATAATCACCTAACTCCACGTAGTCCTTTGCTTTAGTTGCTATAAAATTTAGTACAGGAAGCGTTTTCGTATATACTAGCTGCTTAATCTCTTCCGATCTCCGGGTTTCTCCGATTTCCCATTCAGAACAATTACAAAAAGCGGCTACTGTACGTACGGTACCGTTACCAAAATGGTGAGAACTTATAGATCTTCCGGATACAATATCAGCTACGCAGTCCTCTAATAAATCTTCGTGATTACCCTTTACGTAAATAAATCTGTCTCCTAACTTATTTACAAAGTCATATAATTCTCTTGTTTTAGGACCTCTGTCGAAGAGATCACCTGCTACTACAAGATAGTGATCTGGGTTATCAACCTGAAATCCTCTTTCATTGAGAGACTTCATCATCTCATCATAAAAAGAATGTACATCTGATACTACAAAGTATTTTTTCATAATTACCGATTTCCTCTATCTACTGGCGAAATAAGTATGAGCAGTCCATCATCTTGAAGGATCACTTGCTGCTTACTATTCTCCTCTTCATCAGTCTCAGGCCACTGCACATAAAATGCGTCTTCAGATCCATCTTCATACTTTAAATACATCTGAGTAATATCATTGTAGGCTAGAATTCTTTTAAAAGAGGTATTCAAACAACCTGCCCATTCATACTCCAAGTTTCCACTATTTTTAATTTTAATAATAGCAGAGTCTAAATAGAATACTTTATTTAACTTGTTTGAAGAGACATCTTTCTGCAAGTCTCCTTTATCCCATATTAAATGAAGATCTTCCACGTCTGAATTGTTCACTGTTATTACTTCACAGTTCTCAAATACAATTTCTACTGATTTTAGTCTTGCATTAATCATACATTCCTCCAATTCTAATTCTCAAATTTATTATACTACAGTTTAAATCAAAAATCAACTACTTTTACTCAACAAATTAGAATCTCTCTATCTTTTTTAATGTCTATGAATTGAAAACTCATAAACTCTGGAAATGGATTCTTTGTATAATCTTCTATATAATTGTTTTTCTTTAACCACCTTAATATTCTATTTACTTTACATTTTCTTAATTGAGGTTTATCTTTATTTAAAGAAACAATTGAGAATAATCCCGTAATAGTAGAAATAAGTAAAGCATTAAATTTTGGAGGTAATAGTAAGGATATAGTGAGATTTAACCCATCAAAAGCGTAAATGCCTCTATCCTTTAATATCTCTACAGTGGTATCTGATAATACTAAATTTTGTGTTTTCATAAGACTAAAAAGAGGAGCTTTGTTAGAGCTCCTCATCCTTTGATAATTTGTAGTTGCTAGAATTAGAACCAAAAAGGAGTAAAAATATCTCTCATTTTCTTAATTACTCTATAATACTCTTCTAATGCTTTATCTCCGGTGTAGCACTTGGTATATGCACCAAATTCATCATTAAATTTTTTAATAGAGTTCATTCTAGTTTCGGTAGCTTTTTCTACCTCAACTGCAGCTTTCTTAAGAACTTCTTCTGCCTTAGCATTTGCCTCTTCGAGAATTTTTCGAGCTTCTTCTTTTGCAGTGTCATATGCTTTGTATGCTAAATCTACTTTAGTATCAGCTGCTTGTACTGCATCTGCAAGTTCTTTCTTTCTCTTACTGATTTCTGCTTTCTTGACAGATTCTACAGAAGTACTTTTCTCTTCAGCTTTTTGATGATTAGATTCAAAAAGTTTATCTGCTTTTAAGCATTCATCCACAGTTGTATAAATTTTGCCGTCTTTACCTACAATTTTCATATAAATATGTCTCCTACCGATAGGCTTACCATAATAGGACTCACTATCGGGCTTAGTTATTATTTTTACCGGACTCTTCTTGAAAGTCTTAGATATCCGTATAGAGGATTATTTTCACCCCCATCTTTAGGAGGTTATAATACGATCCGGTGAATAGCTTCAGTTACATTGTTTTCACTGACTATAATTAAATTCTGTGAAGGCTGAGCACTTAATCTAAGTCTAAAGGCGTATTGATCAGTACCCATTAAACTTGAATTACTTACTACCAATGTCTCATTGAGCTCATCTGCTGCAAAATGGTGTCTGTGAGCCATAAGAACCAGATCATAAGTATCTCGAGTTAATCTCGCAATAGAGGTAGCTGCTGCAGTAGGGCTATCTGCATCCCCATGTACCGCTGCAATGTTATGTCCTTTGCTCTTAAATGTGATTATATCTGATCCAAAAATATTATTATTAAATGTTACGTTTGGATTATTAGATAATCTAGATCTTAAATACCAGTCGGTAATTCGAGCCAAAGTTTCTAATTCTAAAGAATCGGTTTTCTTAGGTTCCAATCTTGAATGGTTATCGATACAGGAATAATAATCAATTTTAAGTTCCGTAGAAAGTTCTGAAATCATTTCCGCAAGGATTTCACTTACATCCATAATCTGAGTAATTACATCAAATCTACTCTCAAGTCTTAAAGTAAGATGAATCCGCCCTGCAATTAGGTCACCTAAATTAAGAAGGTTAAGATGCTTAATCTTGTATGCCCTACAATGCTGAAGCGTGCGGGTAGTTAACGTAGTAACTCTTTCTCTACATACTTCGGGGTTAAATTTATTTAGGATGCTGTCTACTTCAATTCCGTAATGCCAATCGGAAATACATAAAATTGCATCTCTATTGGACATATCATCAATTCTCTTAGGAATATCTAAGAATTTTTTTGATGACATTTTTTCTGCATATTCTAATGCAATTTCTTTAATAGTATCTTCTCTGGCTAATCTTCTGATATAAGCATTATTCTGAAGCCGTTCATCAGATAATTTAACTCTTTCTTTTTTTAATTCAAGTACTTTATCTTCAAAAGGATCGACACTAACTGCTTCTAAAAATTCAGGTTCACCTCTAAGGTTTTCCAGTGCATATTCTCCGAAATTGCGTCTGTAATAACCCTCCTTCCAGGGAAGTCCTAGCTTAGTGTGAGCTACTTCCGCAACATCTTCCCATGTTAGATCTAAGTAGTTTTTATATCTACATAGATTCTTTACACATTCTGTAATGTAAAACTCCTGAGCCTCATCATCTGAATGATCAACAGGTTCATATTCAGGGAAGATAATGGACTCGATAGCATTTAGTGAAGCAAGTTTCTGTGAATCTAGCATTTAATACCTCTTATTTTACGGTAAGATACGAATCAAATAGATTAGAATATGCGGCAAGCAGTCTGCTTACTTGGAGTTTAAGTGCTTCTACTTGATGCTGTAATTCAGTGTTAGCTTTCATTAGCTGTTCATTTTGAACTTTAGTAGAATTGAGTTCTTCATCTCTATTAATTTCTCTAAGTTCTTGGTTAATCTCTTTCATTTCTTTATCTTCTTTAACTGGCATGTTTTCATTCCTCCGATTTATTATCTTTTATATTTTCAGAAGAGCTTGCCTCTTCTAAATCATATACACTATTATTTTCTGTATTTTCACAATTTTTCAAAATTGTTTGAATAACATTTAAAACTTTTTCTCTTGAATCTCTACTCAGCTTAGGTGTAGCATCTACATTTACGTTAATTTGGTTGTTCTGCTGATTAATGATGGTGGGAATTGTATCTACTTGCTCTATATTTTTTTGAGAAGAATCCATTACTTGCTGGACAGTTTTCATCCAGTTAGCTAAATCCGTATTATCAAAATTGTCAGGGCGCTTGTTCAGTCTCTCTCCCATCTGCTGAACTAGGGAGTCTTGAACGTCGTTTAGAGCATTTATTCTTAAAACCTGGCGTTTAGTTTGATAAGCATTAAATAGGTGTGTTAAATCTTTTAGCTTATCTACATCATTCTCTCTAAGAATTTGATCAGTTAAAGCTATTTCATTCTTTGACATCTCTTCTAATGCAGTTAAGCTGGTAGATTCATTTAAATCTTTCTCTTCTATCATATGAAGTCCTTATATGTTTTTATAACCCTCTTAACTAATAGATCTTCAGCTCGCTCCATGAGAGGGCTCTTCTTTTCCAATATGGATGTTTTTACACTAGTATCTAAGTCTTTAGAAGGAATAAATCGGTACTTTAGATCTTCTCCTTCTACATATATTTGCAGTTCACCTATTCCAATATCTACTTGAGTTAAATTCTCTCCTTTCAGTTGAGAATCCACTACATCTTCACATATGCAGTAATTAATCTTGTTATTTAACTTTAACAATGCAGCGACCGGAATGGTGGTCAAAGTAGATAAATCTTCAATTAAAGAGTACATCTTATTTGTCCCCCTTACTCATTTTTTTCATAACCTTAATAGCATCTTTATATCTTAAAGATTCTGAAGTATTTAGCAGATCCGCATAATAATTTTGAATAGAATATTCTAATCTTTTTTGAATAAAATCTGATATGGAGATCTTTTTATTATACTTATCTAAATCTGTAAGCATACTTTTAAGTAGCACTTTATTCATTCTCTGTTCCTCGTGATGTAAATGAATAATTCTCTAACACATCTACCAATTTTCTATAGTTAGCTTTTACCGCTCTCAAATCTTTTGATTCATGACCTATTAATTCTAACGCTTTATCGTAGTCCATGTGCTCTATCTTTACATATTGATAGAGTAATAAAGAATACACGGTGTTCTGTAATTCCTCGATTGTGGGAATTTTTATTGTTTGACCCCCAAAGTATTCACATAAATTTAAAAAATTAGGTTTATCTAAAATGTAAACTAATTCGCTTAAAGATGAATACTCAGGGACAGGAATCAGTTTATATAAGCAGAATAGACTCAATGAATATAAATCTCTTTCTTTTAAATTATCTAATCCACTCTTTATACTACTCATACATTCCTCCTGTATCCGAAATAGGAGATATTAAGATATCTTTAATCACTTGATCAGGGGGTTCAGAGGACCCTATTATATATCTTAAATCTTTTACTATTTCTTTTTTTATTTTATTAACTAGTGTGTTAATATAATTACTCATACTACTATCAAGATGATAGAGTACTACATTCTCTCTACTCTCTTCTAAATAAATACTGTCAACTAGGGACTCTACAGAGAGTGTTCTGTCTTCTCTTTTTCTCACTCTTTCCTTATTAACATTGCTCATTGTAATCATTTTTAACAAAGTTAGTAAGCAACTAAGATGAATGTTATGTATTTCTGAAGCATTGGTGTAGGGAATATCTTTAAGTACTTCTTTTACAGTAGAATTGAGTTGATGAAGATATTGTTCATATTCTACTTTTGCTAATTTAAAATTATCTTGACGTATTCTCTTAACTTTATTCTCTTTCAACTGATTGAAAGGAATCTCTCCAAGTACTTCTTCTTTAAATACCTGACCAAAGTTCGCTTTTTGATAATCCACCTTCAAGGGGTAAAGAATCTTCTTAATATAATTAAGACAGGATTTAATAGGAGTTAAAGAAGGCTTAACGGCTTCTTTTTGATATCTTAAAAATAATTTAGATGCACCATAAAGCGCGTACTCATCATAATCTCTACCTGTAGTAAATAATCTCCCTTTTACTGCTAATATGTAGAATAGGTGCCAAAGATATTCAAAACATTTCATCTCATCTCGGTCTTCTTTACGGATATTCTTATCAACATATATAGCCATCTCTACATAGGTTACATTGGGGGGTTTTGGGTACATCATGATTATTGAATCCTACTTATTCCTTTTTCGTCTTTAATAATAGTAAGAGAAGAATCCGTAGGTAACATCAGGTCAGAACGGTGAGTGACTATAAATAGACTCTCTACGTCGGTTAACTTTTTTGAAATCGTATCAATAACACTCTGACATCCTGTATAATCGAGATTTTCAAAGACCTCATCCAGAATAAGTACATTAGAATGAAAGTCCGAAAACTGACTCAGCATATCTCTAAGGGATAACTGACAAATAATATCTACTTTTCGCTGTTCTCCACCAGATAGATTTTCATACATTTTATCATCATAACTGATATTGATGTTATTTCCATCGAGTGTGAGTTCTATTTTATCTGTCTTAAAGATATCTCTACTGTAATCTTTGGCTTTCTTATTGATATAAGAGATAACGTTAGTAAGTAGATAACCTCGAAACTCACGAGTAGCAATATTCAGCATCTTGTTTACGATTTCAGAACGACCTTTTACATCATCCTTCTCTACTGTATTATACCCTATTTCGGAGTTTAAGCGACTGATATCTTTTTCGAGTTCCTGAATCGTGCTCTCTATAGAGACTTTCCGCTGTTCAACGTTTTGAAGGGATAATTGAAGATTACTCAAGTAAGTGGATTGAGCCCTATATTCGCTTTCATAAGTCTCTCTCTTCTTATTTAAATTAGTAAGAGTTATCTTAGACTCATTTAACTGATTTTTAATATCGAGCTGCGTAGATTCGTACTTCTGCTTAATATCTTGTAACAGATTGCTTAATTCTTCTTCCTTCCCTTTTAAGCATCCTGCTACCCGAGACTCTTCAGCTCTCAAAGTCTCTAACTGAGACTCTCTTTCCGTTGTATCCACCTTATGTACGTCAGGGAGTTTTTGCTTGCACGTAGGGCATACATCTACAACGCTTTTCAGTCTCAGGACTTCGTTCTGAAGAGATCTTATATCTGCTCTTAACTGCAAATCTTGTGACTGGTAGTTTTTAATTTCCTCATCCAGTCCGACTCTACGAGACTGCACTTCGGCATTATATAAGGTTATCTGACTGTTTAATTGATCGGTTAAGTTATCTCCTAGTATTCTTGTTTCCGAGATTGCATTGCTTAAAGAATCCAATTCTACCTGTACCGCGGCTACTTTCTCCTGGGTAGTTCTTATTTTCTCTACATAAGAGTTTCTGTCCTCAAGAGAGTTCAACTGTTCTCGATAACTGTTTAACTGCTTTTCAATTACTGAAAGTTGACTGTTTTTAGATAGAGTAGAATCTTCTATCTCTCTTAAATTCTTATTTAAAACAATTTTTCTATCACTAATTCTCTTTTTGATATCTTCAATCATAAAATCAGATTTAGATAATTTTTCCAGTACTTCCTTTCTTCCTGAAGGAGTATTGTTTGAGAATCTCTGTGGAAGTCCTTGACCCAGAATAATCACTGAGCCTATAAGAGAACTTGTAAGATCTGGCAGATGTTCGGAAATTAATTTCTCTGTATCTCTAACTCCCTTGCCTGAGTTATCTACACCATTAACAAAGAATTTAATATCATTCTTGAACTCTTTATGCTCTTTATATCTGCAAATTCTATATTCAGTACTATCTATACTAAAGGAGAGCTCTACTCTCATTCCACCTTCAGTGTGAATGTTAACTAGGTTTTTGGTGATTCCTCGTATAGTCTCACCCGTCAATGCATACGAAATGGCTTCCCATATAGAGCTTTTACCACTGCCATTACTTGTTGCGTTATCGGTAGGATTATTGTTAATTCCATTTACTAAAACGTATCCTCTGTCATTAAGATCTATTTCAGCGTAACCAAAAGATAAGAAATTTTCTAGAATCAAATGCTTTAATCTGATCTTCATTGAATCACCTCGTTCAACTCTTTAACTACGTTATTTGATGTTCCAAGCTCTTCTAAGATATAGGATTTAAACTGATCTAAGTAATCGGTCGATGTTAGATTTAACTCCTCATCACATTCCCTGACTTCATCGTTATCTTCCAGGACAGTTATTATTTTGAACTCTTCTATATCTTGATTGTTTTCAAATAACTCTCTCGTCTTACTGATTAAAGATTCCCTGCATTTTGCACTTACAACAGCATGAGACTTAAATTTAAGTTTAGTTAAGTCTGACTCTTTAGATATTTCTACTTTATAGAAGTTATATGCATAGGGATTCTCTATCAATTCCATCTTTTCCGTATTGGTATCAATTAAAAGAATTTGGTGCTTATATTTGGTTGCATCTTCATTAAAGCTTTGACCTGTAAGATTCCCTAAATTGAGAGTTTTAGAGTTGATCCACTGACTATTGTGAATATGCCCGTTGATGAAGTAACTGCAGCTGTTTGAAATATCTTTGAGATCGAATCCTTCCTCACTTTCAAACATTCCATAATTCACACCCTTAAGATCATTATGACTAAAGATGTAAGAAGTTTTAACTTCTTGGGTTTCAAACATATTAGAAGATTGAGATTCTTTCCAATATTCTGATAAAGACTTTCTCTCTTTTTCAAAAATGTAAGGAAGAAAAAGTATCCTCCACCCAAATCCTACATCATAGGTAGGTTTATCTATTACTTTGAAATTTTCTCCTAAAGATTCGATGAAGTGGATTGAGCTGTACTGAAGGGAGTGTAGTCCAGCTTCATGATTTCCTGTCAAGAAAAAATGTGGAATATTCTCCGCCCATTTAATATCTCTGAATGCAGTCAATTCTTCCGCATTAATATCTGCTCTGTCCATAAAGTCCCCAAGATAGATAACTCTATCTACTGAGTTTTCTTTAGCTTGATTTTCCGCCCAGTTTACAGACCAAAGTAAATTTTCTAGACGTTGTGAATAAAATTCTCCCCTTCTTCTTATGATAGAGCTATATTGAGAATAATGAACGTCTCCTACTACTAATATTTTCATAATTACCTCTATTATTTTCTTACATTACTATTATACTACAAAATAAGAAAAAGATCAACTACTTTTACGCAGTTGATCTCGAAATTACAGTGATAAAATTTTAACTGTTAAGTAATCAATTATCAGTTCTTCAGGCATCTCTCCTGTCCTCAACTTCCTTTCCATATCGGAAACAAGTTCAAATACCTTTACTAATTGTTCTTTCGCGTATGTTCTGCTTAACTTATTGATTGCCCATATTTGATTAGATTTTAGTCCCGTATTTTCAGGAGTAGGACTCTTATTTAACCATACCTTAATTAGTTTTTTAAAATTTGCGCATAGTAGTGTGATCAAGCCAGTAGGTTCAATATCGATGTGATTAATATCTGATAAAATGTTTGAGATGGTTTTTAAATCTTTATTCTGAATAGCGTTTGTGAAATCAAAGATTCCATATTCACTCAAGGTTTCAAATACATGATCTACATAAAAATCTTCAAAAATATACTGCCTAGCACTCTCTGAAAAAGGTCTAAGTTTATCTACTTCCAATTCTACTCGATACATATTGGATTTATAAGTTCTCACTAACCATTCCATTTCGTCCTGCGTAAGCCCCGGACTAACGGTTTTAATGTAGTCGATAATTTGCCATTCTTCAAGTTTTGGAATCTTTAAAATGTATTCACTATATTCTTTTTCTACATCTTTGAGAAGTTTAGGAGTAATTATTACTAAGTCATTCCGGATATATTTAGTAGGAATCTTCCCTAAAGAGTCTGTTTTGTATACGTAAATAGTAGAAGAAGATTCTGAAAAAGGGTCAGATAAATTATTAATCTCCTCTAATTCATCTACATATAAAATGTCTGAATTACGAATATGCGCGAGAGCTTTTATATACTGCATGGGGATATAATCTGTAGTATCTTCATAATAAAATATTAAAAATTGGTCAATATTTTTATTATTCTCTAAATCTGTTTTTACCTGATTTAAATTTAACACTCTTTCGACGCCTCCCATAACTCTACTAAAAATCCATCAAACGCTCGGGGTTTAGAAATACTCCAATTCAATCTATCTGATAAAGAAGATATTAATTCAAACATCTTATAATATTTCTTTTGATCAAAATTAATCACATATTCTCTGCTCTTATAATTAAGTATCTTGATAAAAATATTAAGATTAAATTTATCTTTCTCTTCTTTAAATGCTATCTTATCAGAAATTGTCAATACATTTGAAAGTGAGGCGTTTGATAATCTGCTCAAAATAGTATCTGCTAATTTGAGAATATCTTCAATAGGATTATCTTGCGCTTCTAATAACTGTCCAGGAGTTGAAAAGATGTCTAATAAAAGATTCTCTAAAGACTTTTTCTCCTCTTTAATAAATGAGCTAAGAATATCTTTTGAATAATTCTCAAAGTACCATTTTTGACATCTATTTAAAATTGTAGGGATTACATTCCTTTGATTACAACTAATTCCTATAATAAAAGTTCCTGCTAAAGGTTCTTCTATTAATTTTAATAAACTGTTTTGAGCTTTAGGAAGCATGTTATCCAGTTCGATTAAATAGATACAGGGATAAGGGCGTAGCATAATACTCTCTACATCTTCTGCAGTGATCTTGTTGTCAATAGTTTTTAATTCTATACCTAGATGTGTAGAAATGTAATTACTAATTAAATGTTTTCCACAACCCTGTTCTCCTAATAGTAATAAGGAGTGCGGAAAGGTACTTAAGTTTAAAGAGTTTATTTTATTTATTAAGTTGGACTGGCCTCTTATTTCATTCGAGTAATCTGTAAGCATACTACCTCCACTGTAGATTTAATATCCACATCATTTTTGAGCATGTTCTTAAGATCAAGTAACTTATCCATCACATATGTATAATAGTTAAGAGGGTTTTCAAAGTTAACTGCATTTTTAAGGCAATCTTCCATTGAAGCGGGAATATTTGTCGGATCGCAGCTGTTGAATAAGATGTATTTTGATACATCTATTATAAATTTCAAATACTGATCAATGAATAGTTTTAAATCATTCCCCTCATCATAGATATGATCAATGATATTAAGTACTTCTTTTTCATTTCCATCAATCATACTATTTACAAGGTTGAAAAAAGTATCATAGGAATAACTTCCTAGAGCGATTATAACGTTCTGAATAGAAAGATCGGCGGAGTATGCTACACATTTATCTAATAGTGTCAATGCTTCTCGCATACATCCATTAGCTATCTTACTGAGATAATCAATAGCTTCCTCATAGTTAATGAAGTCTTCACACTTACATACGTAGCGGAGTCTCTCTTTAATATCTTGTACGGGAATCCGGTTAAAATTGAATCTCTGCACTCTGTTAAGAATGGTTGCAGGTATTTTTTGAGGATCTGTTGTGCATAATATAAAAATAGTAGTAGCAGGAGGTTCCTCAAGGGTTTTAAGTAAGGGCTGAAAAGCTGCGGCTGAAAGTTGGTGAACCTCGTCTAGAATATAGATCTTGTACTTACCCTCAATAGCTCTCTCATATGCGCTCTTTACTATATTTCGAATACTTTCAATATTATTATTTGAAGCAGCATCAATTTCAAAAGGCTCTCCAACTCCGCCGTTGACTAATGATGCGAATATTCTGGCCATGGTGGTTTTTCCGCATCCTGTACAACCTGCGAATAGATAAGCATTTTTAATATTTCCACTCTCAATCTGATTTTCCAGGATCTTAACCACGGATTTCTGACCTACCACATCCTCGGGTCTTTGAGGTCTATATTTTACAGCTAAACTTACACTCATTATACTAACTCCTTAATAATTTTAATACTTTTCATAGGTACCCATCCGCACCATGAAGTGTTTAAATCTACTTGATTTTCAAAATCAAATCCTACACCCTCTATTTTTACCATCTTTCCCATTACACTTAAGCACTCACACTTGTAATATTTTGAAGTAGGAATGACATTTCCATTCCAATTTTGATGGAGTGTAAAATTCTCTGGAGGATGAATTATATAGTCTTCTAACTCTACTACATAATAATGAGATACTATAAAATTTTTATTTGAAACTTCACTTAATTTAGGAATAATTAAGTGAGTAGTGCTCTCATCAAATTCAGGTACTTGAGCGACTTTACATTTTTTTAATTGTTTCGATATAATATTATTCATTAGAAAGGAAGTACGTCTCCTGGAAGACTTACGAAATTAGTGAGCATTTCTGCAGCATTCAATATTGCCGCTAAAGGATATTTTTTATAAATGGGAATGATACTCAAATTTGGATTTTCATAAGAAGATCTTAAATGGATAATAGCTGCAGATTCTTCATCTCTCAAAGGAATAAATTCTGTAATCATTCTCTCGGCATTATGACCTAAGGTACCGAAAATGTATCTATCTTCCGCATCTTTTACTTTCCATGCAGATTCAGCTACCCAATCAAAATTTCCCATATTGTCATGTTTACTTCCGTCAGGTGCATAAACTTTTTTGTTAGAAATGAATTGTTCGAAATAATTCGTTTTACTTAAATCTGCAAGTAATCCTACGATAAGATATGAAGAATCATCATGCACAACTTCTTGATCTTTAGATAACTCACTTAATTTCAATAGATAATCATATCTTACAAGAGCGTGCTCGCATAAACCACCTTCGTATGCACGAAAGGATTTAGTACTGTCAGGCGCAGTAAAAAAATCACTATTCTCTAGAAATTTTATAAGATCTTCAATCCCAGGTCTGTTGACTCTTTTGAGCAGTTCTATAAATTTTTCTTTATTTGCAGTTACAATATTATTCATAATTTCTACCTCTTTATTTTTCTTATTTGTTTTCAATAGGTAATCTTATTTTATGTGAACTACTGTTTAACAGCTTCCTGCTCAAGTGCTCTACTGAGCGCAGTATCAACAGGCTCTACGGGCAGTCCCTGCCCTGATTTTCTATTATATAATAATATATTTTTTCAAAAATGTCAACTACTTTTAACTCAAATTCTATCTTCTTCTAATTTTTCTACTAAAAATCTCATCAACTTAGAATCTATAATAAAGTAATTTTCTTGATCAGGTCCAAAATTAAATGCCAAGCAATGATTTTCTAGTTCCATTGATCGAGCTTCTTTTTTATTTTTTTCTAGCCATTCTTTCTTAACACTAATGGAATCTTTTTCTTTAACAACAGTTTTACATTCAATAAGTAAAGAAGCATCTCTATTAATTGCATCTCCTTTATTCCAAAGGTTAGCACCAGAGTTGCTTTGCTGTCGAGCGTTTAGTAATTTGCACACTGATTGCTCCTGCTTTGAACTATAAAAGCGAGTAGCGTTTTCATTTTTTGTCATTCTATCACCTCTATTAGAGTATGAAGAGGAGGAGATCTATTTGATCTAACCTCCTCTCTTACTGTTTTTACAGTTCTTCTTCTTTGTTAAGATCGATATCAAAAGCTTGTTCTACATTTACTTTGAGAAGTTCTTCAAAGCTCTTCACGGTATCATCATCTTTAATAGAAATTTTTTCATATACTTTATCATAAATTCGTTTCCAAAGATCTGGATGGGCTTCAAGATAAGGCTTTACATTTTTCTTACCTCGAATCTTAACTTCGTTCCCCTCTTCATCACAAATGATTTCTCCAGTATCCGGATCTACGAACTTAAATGATCCTTGTACACTATCATCAATGTATCCAAATGACGTCGCTACTTCGATTGTATCCCAAAGAAGGTCAATACCCTTTCTATAATGAAGGTGGCATCTTCCCAATTTTCTATCACTTCTACAGAATTTACTTTTAAGAAGTGCGGTTTCAATTACGTGCCCTGCAGGATTTTCTGCGGTAGACTTGAGATCATTTCCTTCTTCGTCAAACTGAGTTCCTTTCTTTACTTTTAGTCTTAAAGAACAGGCTCTCTTCCAGTATGTACCACCCGCAGTAGTCTCAGGATTACCGTAGCCTGAAATATTCATAATATTTCCGTTAATTCCAATAAATGTAGTTTTGTACTTATTAAACAAGCCTGTACATCTCTTGACAAAATCTGCTAACGGCTTTGCTAATCCACCCATATCTTTCTTCTCAAAAGATTCTGCATTAGTTTGCTGAGGTGCAATCGCAGTTAAACTATCGAAGATGATCAGCCCAATCTTACCACTTTGAACAAATTCTCTTACCATATCAAAAATCTGTTCAGCACTTTGCCCTGTAGGAGTAAGATAAATCGTTTTAATATCTTCTGCATTCATATCATAGTGAGTCGAAGTATATGCCCATTCAGGGTCTGCAGTGCCTTCTGCATCTACGAATAAAATGTGTCTTCTTTCTTCTTCTGGCTTCTTAACTTCTTTTCTACTATAATCTGCAGCTATAAGGTAACCTAGCAATGTTTTTCCTGATCCCTCTGAGCCAGATAATTCGATAAAAATACCCTCCGGAATCGAATTATAAGTGCAAAAGTCTAGGCTTGGACTGCCAAGAGAGAATCTAGTTCTCTCACTCTTATTAACTCCAATATTTGCTACATCAGTACCAAATTTTTTTGCAATGTCTTTTAATATGCTTTTTAATTCTACGGATTCTGCCATTATTTAACCTCAAATTCTTTTACTTTTTTCATTAATTTATTATCATCACTTTCTACAGTTACAGGATCACTTAAATCCAGTGAAAATACTCCCAAGATACTTTTTCCATCTACTAAATATTGATCACTTTGAACAGTTACTCTCGAAGCACTTTCTTGCGTAAATGAAATAAATTTCTTTACGTCTGAGACTTTTGCTAATGAGATTTTTAATTTCATTCTTCTACTACTCCTTGATTTGAATTATAGTTATCTGCTATTCTTCTTTTTAAAATATTTTTTAACGTTGTAATCATTTCATTTGCAGAGTCGATCTTCATCTTAACTGTCTTGTAGGCATGTTCATATACACTACTTACTACAGTTTCATACTGGGAAGCAGATTCTGCAATTGAAGTATTTTCTGCTACTGTTGTTTTAGATTTACCTTTTTCATCCTTTTCGCTACTTGCGCTTAAATATGCTTTGTTGTAAATCTCTTTTGCAGCGGCTTTGGACATATCACTATATACATTTAATTTCTCTACTTTATCACTCATAAAGTAAACCATATTAGTGAGTTCCGCATAATATCTTTCCAATGCATCTGTAGAGATAGGATCTCTTTGAGTTAATGCAGAATATAGATCATTCATTAATCCATTTAGATCTTCACTGTACGAATCTACTACTTTCTGTACTGTAGTGGTAAAATAAGTAGCATTATTACAAGTGTCTTGCATTAATTCTTCTACTCTATTTTCATCTACATTATTTAAATACGTTAAATTATTAGCCATGTAACTACTCCTCTATATTTTCATATTTATCGATTTCTTCATCAGATTTTATATTCATAAGTACTCTATAATCACTGTCCATAAAAGTTCTCAATTTTACAGAAGGAATATCTACTATATAGTACTTCTTTCTATCTATTGTTTTCGGATTAACTGATTTTAATCCGTTTTCTTTCATCTTCTTTACTGTTAATATCGGTACGTAAAACACTACATCTTTTTTAATAAGCCATATTACTACACCTGCTCTTACTCCGGGAATATATACATATTCTTTCAATTTATCATACTGTCTTAAAGCACTAAATGAAAAAGATGCATTTTCTGTAGATTTACATTCTATCATCATTAACTGAGGATAATTATATGTTAAAAAATCACATGCGTTACTACTATAAGAAGCGTATCCAGACATCTGATCTGGTAATCTATATATGAATCCTTGGGGAAAAGACTTTTTAAAACACTCTCGAAATTTCTGTTCAAATGCTTTCCCATAATCTAACGCCATAGTATATTTTCCTCACTTTAACTTCGTATAATCTGGCATAGAGGCCTCTTTATTAAAAAGATAATTTGGATTATTATCATCCCAGTAAATACAGATAACTTGCCAATTAGTCAATCCATACTTACCAAAACTCTTGTGGGGTTGCATAAGCCATTTTACCAGTTTTTTCCTGTCCTTACTGTTCAATTTTTCAGTATAAGATCCATGTACAAAATACTCGGGAACATCAAGACGGATACACCCGCCTGTTTTAGGATCATCTTTATAAAAATGAAAGTGAGGATAGTTATCTTCCTTACCGTAGACGCAAATTCGATACTTCAAAAAGCTACCGACTTCTGCCATTTCCAATAAAGGGGTCTCGTTTAATGATTCCGTTTAAAAGCTTCCTCCTACTTCTTCTAATATTTTATTGATTCACTCGCATATCCGTCAGGAGTAGTGTAATTAACGCTCTTTATTCCGCATTGTTTAATTACACTCATACATCTAGGGCAGGGTCTTGACATACTTATCTTACCGTCACGCGTCTGACGATATACATAGATAGTGGCATTAGAAAGATCTACCCTGTTTCGAATAAGAGGAAGCAGAGCACATGTTTCTGCGTGTAATACACCCTTACACTCCACTCCAAAGTATCTCTTATCTATACGTGCCTGAAATGCATGAGTAACATCCTTACTATTATGCCCTGAACTAATGATTCGATGATTTTTTACTACTACGCATCCTATTTGGCACCTATGGTCACTTAAAGAAGATACTCCCTCAGCAGCTTTAAAATAACCTCGCTTAGCTCTACCCAAGTCACACAAGTCCGAATCCATTTATTATACACTCTCCTTACTTATTTTTCTCCGATTCTACTATAATTTTCATATCTTCTCCCAATCTCTCTTCTAAAAGACTGGAGTCAGTAACTTCCTGCTCTGTACTTTATTAATATTATATTATACTTTAAAATAAAAATCAACTACTTTTAAACGAAAGGATAAAAAATTCTCTACTAAATCGAGAGAGAAGTAGTAGAGAATTTGGCGATTACTTTAACTCTAGATAATTGGGCATTTCTAAATCTAAAGGAACTTTTTTAGTAGAGTTATTTCTATTCCATTCTACTAAAACGACTTTCCAGTTTAATTTCTCTGGCTCATCTTCAGAGGGCGATCGTAAAAATTTAATTAATTCTTTTCGTTGCTTACTTTTCAGAGTATCTTCTTTACCTGTATGTTTGAAATACTGTGCGCAATCAATTCTTACACAACAATGAAATTGCTGACCTAATGTATTTTCATCTACAATATGAAAGTGAGGATAATTCCCTGAATCATTAGTTCTGACATAAATAACTAATTCTCCAAGAGTACCTATCCGAGCCATTTCAGTAAGTAGTTGTTCTTGCAATTCAATTGATTTTAAATTACTTAAATATTCTCTGTACATTGGTGTTCTATCAATAATTATTCCGCTTCACACTCAGGTACTACATTCAAAATATTAGTACGTGCAATAACAAAAGCCTGATGATTACCAAAATTCAGGGTTAAATGAGATTCTTCACATGCACCCAGTGTCTGTTTAAAATCATTAAGGTTTAAATATGCAGAGTAAGGTTCACTATCTAATGCTTCACAGCTATTTGTGTAACTTATATTTTCAAGGTTTTCACCCCTTCCATCAGTAATAACTACGCTGTCTTTATCAAATGTAAAATGTGCAATAATTTCTTTACTACCCTTAACTCCCTTATTACCAAAGATCATAAGTCGATTAATTGCTTGAATAAACATATCTTTGCTCACGGTAATTGAATAAGGATATACACCTTCGGCTCTTCCTCTAATATTAGTTACAGGAACAGAATCTAGCATAGTATCATCACATTGCAGAATAGCTGTCAATGAAATTGTATCATCTTCGAATTTTACTTTCGTTTGAATAATATCATTACTTAGTGCATCGTATCCAAGAGTAAATTTAATTTTTTCTCCCGTAAATAATTTAAATAATTTCACTACTTTACCGTTCAAGAGCATTTTTACGGGCTTTTCTAAAGTGAATTTATTTACACAGGCACCTGAAGTATAAGTGATCGCCCCCTGACTATCTACATAGTACATCTTCTGAACAGGTTTAAGAACAAATCCCTGACTCTTGGCAATTTCTCTGCTGTTGTATTTTGCAATACTCTGAAGAACTGAATTATCAATTTCCATATTGCACGTAGGATTCATAATTTCAATTTTAGGGAGTGTTAAAAGCTTTTCTCCATCAAAAATTAAAGGTAACTTGTAAGAACCATTTCCTTTAATGTGAAGATAATTTTCATTACAAGTTAATTCAATATCTTCTGTAGTAATCTGTGAGATTAGATTTAAGAACATATTAGCACTTACAGAAGCATGCAGATCTTCCTCATATCCTAAATAGATTCTTACTGTTACAAAATATTCTTTATTCGTAACACTGATGTAAAGATTATCATTCTTTACTTCGAGTTCCAGTGTTTCATTAATTGTAGAAATTTCACTAGAATCTACCGCTGCTAAAATTTTATCAGTTACGCTTTTTAATTCACTCGTATCAATAACCATTCTTTTTGTTTTTCATTCCTCCATTAAAAACTATATGAGTGTAATTTACTCATAATCTTTTCATAATTTCCTGTATTGATTTCATCATTATATAGATCAATTGTTTTCTTAGGTCTCAAAGTAAATGCTTCATCAGTAGTTTTAGATAGAAGCGCAGGAATACAAGTATCTACACTTCTAATTAACTCGGGATTTTTATATTGAGTTAATTCTTCTAAATTATACCATACCCCTAATAGATGAATTACTTTTGAACTGCCTTTCCATAAATACTCTAATCCAGGCCTGCCCTCAGAAGTTAATTCCTGAGATACTTTGGGAATACCTATACAGTGGATTTCTGGTAACTTGCATAATTCTTTAAAGCACCATTCAAATTCTTCTTTTGTTTCCCCTTGGCATACTGCCATGTATCTAAATGAATTTATTTTCCCTAAAGTATAGAGAGTAGCGATGGAAGATTTTACACTTTCTAAAGTCTCCCTCCCTTTACGAAATACATCAGGTAAAATCACTTCATCCGCATTACATTCTTCCGCGGCTTGCAATACAGTGGATAAATCTACAGCACCCCCTAATTCAATTAGACTATTGTCCATGATTTTGTAACAATTTTTATTATTGCATTTAGGATAATAATCTTTAAGATGAGCGAGCAGCATTGCATAAGGCTGCTCAAACATCAAGTCCATATTTTTTATTGGTAAAATACTTGCTAATTTCAATTAAATAACCTCCGGTGTTTTGTACAAAAATATTATAACAAAAAATTTAGAAAAAATCAACTACTTTTAGTCAGGTTTAATTTCTTTTTAAAAGCTTTCTGTGATTTTACTAGTTACTCAATGGTTCATTTTGATTTGTCAACTAATTTTGTAAACCTTTCTACTTCTCTGTTCATGTACCAAAGAGCTTTTTTTAAATCTTCTAATTGTTTATGGTCTTTATCTAAACTTCCTGAAGGTTTCTTTCCGGCTCTTGAAATATATTTAACTACAGAACCTAAATTAAAATTTAAATTCCAGGCTTCGATAACATCAATTGCTTCTACACCACCTGTTGTGTAATGGGAGGGATGATTTACTGATTCATATTTGGTTTGATCCATAATTGTTATTTCACCAAATGAGATTTGGTAGCACCTCCCTGCCACTGCCCTTCATATTGAGTTGCACCTTCTTCACTTTCAAACACCAAAAGTTGCCCTACTCTTGCATTTTCTTCTAAATAAATACCGTTGGGGGTATCTACAGTGATTCTAACTGACATTGTATTTACAACATCACTGTCTTTTTCTTTTGTAGTAAAATTAGGATCCCAAACAGCAGAAATTAAACTTACTAAATTTCTATTTAGGGAACTTCTTAAAATAATGTAACCTACATCTTTAGCGCCAAATTTTACTCCTTCGTTAAGTTCGCAGATGTAAGATCCCTGAGGAAGAAACCACCCCTTAAATTGATAATTATTTACATCGTAATTTGATTTCTCAATCGGTTCATATTTTCCTACAATGGTTTTATTCTTCAAAATAATTCCAGGAGTAGTTACCTTATAAAAATTTTTAACACTTAAATCTACGCCCGTTGCTTCTTTACAATATTGAAGAGTAGTATTCACTCCATCTTCAATTAAAACGTTTTCTTTAATATATTTTGCTGTTTTTAACATTTCTTAACTACCTCTTTATAATTTTCTTCTATGTTTTTATACCACACAAAATTCTTAAAAATCTACTTTTCTTAAAAATTCTTTAAGATTTTTTAAAAATTCCACTTCTATATTCTGTAGTAAGGGATCCGTTTTTACTGTTCGCCCCACGGAACTTCTCGCAGCCATGTACTAATCCTTCCAATCTAATATATACATCTTCGGTGGAAGCGATTCTTTTAATAGTTTCTCCTATATAAGCGGTAAGGTCTTCTTGTAACCAAAATCTACGAGAGGCCCAAGTGCAGAACCTCTGCAGTTTTGAAATACCCAAAACATAATCACGAGGTTTATAAGAGATAATAGCTTTACCTCCATCAAACGTAGAAAAAGGTAAAAAATGATGCGAACAACAAGCCACTATATCTACTTCTTTCGTAATGATAGAATCATTTCCTTCGTTAGGGAAACAGGAAAGGAAAGGTTCTTTATTCCATCTCCCTGAACCTAGTTCAGTTGTATCTTCGGGATTGTCCCCTACCCAAAGTTTAGCAATACGTCCAGGGGTTCCTTTATCTAGTGCATTTTCCTCTACATTAGGATCTTTCAAATCCACTTTCATAGCTTCAAAAGCTTTAGTAATGTAATATTGGGTACATGTTCTCATAATCCAGTGAACTTCAGGAGTTACTAAATTTTCGGAGTTAACAAATTCATCTTCTACGTCAGGCAAATCTTCTCGTTTAGCATAATTAGTTAAAACTTGATGAATATTTTCACTAGCTTTAAAAGTAGGAACTTTTAAATATTTATTATAATTCTTTTCAAATTGCTCTTCGGTATGTTCCGGATATTTTGCAAAATAATGGTTTTTTACAAATTCCATTAGTGACTGATTTTCTTTATATATGTAAGGTTTTTCCATAATTCTTCTCCTTATTTATTTTCTACTGTCTTTTACTTCTTCTAAAATTCCCAGAAGTTCTGCTCCTAAGAAGGTTCCACCTAAGATTGTAATTGGAACTGCAGGAGAGAGCCAACAAGTGGCTACTGCTCCTATACATCCAATTATTCTTAAAATTGACTTTACTAATGATATTTTAAAGTGCGCATTCATAATTAAACGTCCTTAGCGGTGGGTTGCCAAAAAATTTTATGGCTTTGTATTTGAGCTCTGATGGGTTTATCTGCGTGCTGAATTACATATTCAGGGATTCTATGCATGGTAACTTGACCAAAGCAGGGACTTAAAAAGATTGATGCTCTTGTTCCAGATTCAAGAATTCTATCAAGCTCTTTCCAATCTTCTTCCTTATCAGAAATAACCATTTTAAGAACGTCCATTTCTGAATATAAATCTAGATTAGATTGAATCATTAAGCTCGTCATCCCAGAGCATGGAAGTTTATAATCAGCAATAATAGTTACACCCTCTCTATCCCCATTTCCGTTGACAATTTTTGAATCACCGAACTTCTTCTTGTAGTCAGTGTAGTCGACTCCTCCATCTGTTTCAATACCTACATCGTAATGGGCATTTACAAAGAGTGGAATCAATTCATTAAGCATAAATTCTTTATTCTCCTCCATTAAAGGCTCACCACCTGTAAGACAGATTGATTTATGGAAATAGTTTTTCTCTATTTCATCTACCTCATCAAAGATTTCTTTTGCAGTTTTCCATTTGAATGGATCTGGCCAAGAACTTCTTTCCGGATAAACTTTCAGCATATTTGCTACTGACCAACATTCTTGAGTATCACAGGGAAATTTGCATCTCAAGTTACATCCAAAAGTACGAATAAAAACTGCAGGTTTACCTGAAGCATAAGCTTCCCCATTAATTGATTCAAATATATTAATCAGAGCTATTTCTGTTTCACCTGTAGATCTTTTTCTAATCATGCGTTTAAAATCTCCTTCATCTCTTCTGATGCTTCTTCAATCGTTGCTGCTGAAAATTTAATATCTTTAAGTGAATATTTCTTAGGGTCACTTTCTTCGCTTTCAGCATATCCTGTTGCAGTTTCGTGATATCTTACTCCAATACATCTTACATTATGAACGCCATCATAGAATTTCTGATTTGCAAGAATTTCGTTGATACAGTCTCTAAAAAGAACTGAGTAATTTTCCGCAGTTGGATTACAAGGAAGAATAATGTATCTCTCATTTGCATTGGAGAAGAATTTAATTCCGTCTTCATCCTCTTTCCAAAGATGCGCACTATGATCAAACATATCAAGAAAAGATCCTATAGTTTTTTTCATAGCTCCGAAATCAAAAATCATCCCTGCATTGTCAAGTTCATCGGCTTTGAAGAATACTTCAATAACTCCACTGTGGCCATGGTAAGAATGTGAACATCTTTGAGAGTAAGCATTTTTTACTATATGTGCTGATTCAATTCTATAAAGCTTTCTTATTTTCATATATTACATCCTATATTTCTTAACTGTCTCATAAAGAACAGGATTTTCTTTTTCAATTACATCGAGTGCTTTATCCATATTCTTCTTTACATCAATGCAGGTTGCACATTCTCCACATTCTACCCATTCACCTTTTTCATTCTGTACTGGATCATAACAACTAAAGCAAAGTTCATAAGGAACTGGATTTTTAAGTTCCATACCTAATTTAAGTAATTCCCATTTATGCATTTTAATAAAGGGGGTTTCATAAACAACTTTACCTACGGAACTAATATTAGCAACTTTTGCAAAAGCATTTACGAATGAAACACTGCAATCTGGATAAGCAGCTTTAGTATCATCAAGATGCTCTACTCCATTTTCATCTACATAATAACCACTATCATCTGCGTGCTGACCGAGCATAATTGAAACCTGTTCCCCACCATTCTTTTCACTGAGACTTTCCGCAAATGCTAAGGTGTAAGCACTAAAAAGAGTATTTCTAGCAGGTACGTATGTACTAACTTTACCTTCTTTTTCGCTTAAAATTTCTTCATAAGACTTACCCTTTTCTACTTCTTCTTTAGATCCTTTTAGCATCGTGCACGTAGATCCACTAAAAATGGAAGGATCAATATTTACAACTTTAAAGGGAATTTCGTAATAATTTGCGATTTTTTTCGCATGTTCTAGTTCCTGAGGATGTTTACTACCATACTCAAATCCTATAGCGCTTACATTTTCTTTACCATACTTTTCTACTGCGAGGCCGAGGCAAGTTGAACTATCTCTACCACCACTTAAACTAACAATACATTTCATTTTAATAACTCCTTAAAATTTTATTTATAATAAAAGAACTAGCTACCTTGTTTAGGGAGATAGCTAGTTCTTATTTCTAACTATCCTTTAGATTTTATTTCATAATCGAGACATGAAGGATTTTAATAAAACGTCTCTATTTAATTTTTAGAGAGAATATGTATTTCCATTCTCTGCTTCAACTTTCTTTAATTTCTTAGAAAGATTATAGGTAATAGGACTTACAATTAATTCATAACAAACCTTGAACAAAGGCTGAATAATGATGCAAATTCCTACTTGAGAAAGTGACATAAAAGAAAATCCCATAAATAGTTTAGGAAGAACATACATTCCTAAAGGAATATAGATAAGAGAATCTGTAAATTCACCTGTTAAAGAACTCAGAAGCGCTCTTTTAACAAATCCTTTCTCTCCATGTTTTTCTTTCAGCTTCTTAAATACCACATCATTTACAAAATCACCTACCATGTAAGCTAGCAATGATGCAATGAGTAAAAACCAAGTACTGTGAAGTACTGATAAATCTGTTTCTCCAGGCATTGCAATGGCAAGTTCAAAAATTAATACCATGAAAAGATTTAATGCAAAAGAAATCCATGCAGTTCTTCTTGTCCATTTATACCCGTAAACTTCTGAAAATACATCGGATAAAATATAAGTAATTGGAAAGATTACAACAGCGCTCGGAAGTACTACATACCAATCCATTCCAGGGAATTTGAAAAGATTAAAAGTTTTACATGCTATAATGTTAGAAATAAGCATTGCAACAGTGTTAATTACTATAAGAATAAGTAGCACTGGGGAAACTTTTTCGCTTTTAAATTCATTCCACTTTGTTTTGAGCTTTTCTTTAAATTGATTCATTTTCTACCTCTTAATTTAGTTTATTTCTTATATATTCAAGAATCATTTTAGGAGGTTCATCTATAGAGGTGTTAGTTACATCTATCCGATGAACATTTTTTCTTTTACTTAATTCTTCTTCATATTTATTCAATATGTATGAAAAATCTTTCTCAGAAACAAATTCATCTCCTCTTTTACTTAATCTTGATTTCAGTTCTTCAATATCTGCGTGAAGATAAATAATGTAATAATCATCTAACTCTTCGAGTAAAGAAGAGTTCTTAAAATAACTCTCTTCACCGCTGAGTAATTTATTATACACTACATCTTCGAGATAAGGTACTCTTTCTGTAATTACATTTTTATTTTCCTCATATAATTTTCGAAGATCTTTTCCAGCTCTTACTTTATCTTCTACTGTTTTATTATATGCTTTTGGAAAAAAGAATGTAAAGTCTTCTAATTCTTTTTGAAGTGCTTCTATGCAAGTTGTTTTTCCTACACAGTCACATCCAGTAATACAAAATATCATTTATGTATCCTACCTTAATTTTTCTTAATCTTATTATATATTATTTTGAAAAATAAATCAACTACTTTTATAATAAAATTTTACTTTTTGTGTAAAATTTTATCTAATATATCGGGAGTATTTTCACAGTGAGTTTTGCAGATTTCTTCAAAAGCATCTTTTTCTGAAATTCCCTTTTCTAGTAATTTTGAATACTCTACTTGCACTAGTGTACAATATTCTTCTTCATACCAATGATTAATAATTGAAGAATCGCACTTAAATGGAATTTGACATTCAGGTAAAGGAGCTGCTAGCATCAATTCTGAAAGTCTCTTAGCTGCTTCTTCTGCATTCTCCTCTGGAACTTCTCCGATAAGTTCATCGTGAATACATAATAGAAGTTTGAACCCTAATTTCTTCATAACTGGATCATTAAATACTGCAATCATTGCTCTCTTTGTAATATCCGCGGAACCGCCTTGTACACGTGCATTTACTGCCTGGCGTTCTGCCTGTGCAATGAATCCTGAGTTATTGAGAATTTCTACACCTTCTTGCTCTGCATCTTTTTTAAGTCTTTCATAATCAAACTTATTAAGATCTTTTGCTACTAATTTTTTATATTTAGCAACTACAGGAATATCTTCTTCTGCAACTTCGCTATGAACTCCTAGTAGAGGATTAAATTTCACTAGACTGGGACTGTTTGCACCTTCTTTTAACTTAACTTCATATCTAGGTAATTGAATATCGGGTAATCTTCTTCGTCTTCCCCATAAAGTTTCAGTATATCCGGTTACTTTACAGTTTGCCTGAGTATTGTCCACCCATTCTTTTACTTTTGGGAATCCTTTATAAAATTGATCAATGATTTCCTGTGCTTCTTTTACAGATTTCCCTACTTGTTCTGCAATAGAAGCTGCGCCTCTTCCATACATTATACCCAAAATTATGCTTTTGCAAAAAGTTCTGCGTTCAGCACCTGCATTATTTCGAGAACCATCTGGAAAAAATTCCAAATTGTCTTCATAATTATTATTAAATACAGTTTCAGCAACTGTTGCATATAAATCTCGTTTATTTTTATATGCGCTTATCATCTTTTCATCTTGAGAATACCAAGCTAGTAATCTCGGTTCTGCCTGGCTAAAGTCTGCGCCTACAAATTTACAGCCGGGTGCAGCACTGAACATCATTCGAACATCTTTTGCGTGGGATGGAATGTTCTGAAGATTCGGATCACTTGAACTAAAACGTCCTGTATTGTGTGAAATAAACCCGTTGGAAATGAAAGAATGAGTCTCAGGTAGAGTAAAATCATATACAGTATTTTTCGACTTAGTTATCGAAGTTACAGGTAAATACAAGAAATTATCATCGGAAAAATAAAAAGTATTTTTATCCTTTTTTGAAAATACATTATGTAATTTTTCTGATTGAATAGTACCTACATGTGATTTAAACCACTCAAGTGATTCATACTTAAAGGTGAGATAATATTCATATTCGGAATTTGAAATAGGAGTCTTGTTTATAGAAGTGACTATTCCTTGAGCTAAAAATCTTAACTGGCAAGCTTTCGCATCTTCTTTATTAAATATAGCTATCTTTATACGATCCTTTTTTGGTAAATGATTATTGCTATCTAGTGTAAGTCCTTTTACATATGCATTAAATACTGAATCTTTTGAATTTAAAATTTCTGAAGGGATTCTCTTGTTGCGTTTACCTGAGGAAACATAAGTAGTAAGCTGAGATAGTTTAAGACCTCGCACATAATATCCTGTTATAACTGAAGAGTATTTTTTAATAAACTGGGGAGTTTCTTCAAATAACTTTTCACATAAATAAGTCCATCTATCTACTACTTCAGGTTGCTCATTATGTAAAGTCAGCTTCCAGCTACCACTTTTATTTACTAAACTGCCATCTGCGTGAAACATTCCCAATAACTCTGCAAAATCTTCATCAAAATAAAGAGGCATCTTAGTACTTTTTCCTTTACAATGAGTTTTTGAGCACATTTGCTGGTCAAATCCAGTCGCTAAATAATCTTGGGAAAATGGATGATTTTGTTTACTTATAATGACTAAATCGTTCACTTTAACGTCTTCTAATTTTTTCCATTTAACTTCATTCTTTTCAAATACTCTAATAGGATGATTAGAGGTTCCTTCTAATTCGAATCCATAAGGAAGATTTACACGAAAAGTATCCACATCTTCAAACTTTATCTTATGAGACGTGTACTCTACTTCATTCTTTTCATTAATAAGAGGGAACTTAAATTCTGAGTATTCAGCATTATTTACTTCTCCTACAATGTCTTTTATAGAGCGTACTCCGGTAGAGGTCAGTATCATGCTATCTCCGGTTACACAATCAGTGCCGGCTTGTTGGAAATGTGCATGTAATCTATTATCTCTAGGAGAAACTACTCGAGGTAATTTTTCTACGAATGTATTAAGAAGTTTTTCCATACCTCTTTTCTTTAAAATTGCTTTTCCTAGATCAAATCCCTTATCAGCTAATTTCTTTAAAATGTCTTCTCCAGTTCCTCGAGGTGTTTTTTTATCTACACTTGGTAATTTTAAGACATCGTATATGAGGATAGCTAACTGAGAAGGACTTCCCAAATTTACAGGATCTTCTAATTGTTCGGATTTAGATTTTCCAGATGATTCAGTACCATCTTTAGCTACTTTAGAAATTTTTTTATTAGCTTCCGGGGTCAATCTCCATTCTTGAATTTTAGGAGAAAGTGCCTTTAATTCTTTCTCTAATTCTATATCTAATTGAGATAGCTGATCATTGTATTTTTTGTTCAATCTTTTTGCATATTCCTGATCTATACAAACGCCGCTTAATTCCATTTCGGCAGTTACAGGAAGTAAGGGCATTTCAATTTCCTTAAAAATGTAAAAGATTTTAGAATTTTCAGGTAATTCAAATCGAGCTTTTTGCCATTCATATAATTTATAAGTCATGTAAGCATCTGTAGCTGCATATAGAGCAAATAAATCAGGATCAAATATAGCATATTCTAATCCGCTAAATAATCCTTCTATGCTATACTTTTCAATAGAAGAATCAATCTTAGCAATATACTGACCTTTCAAACCCGCTCTTTCATTCTCGTCTAATATTCGTGCACCTAGCATTGTATCCCAATATACTGTTAAAGTAATTCCGCAGGTACATTTTATTACTTGATAATCGAAAGACGCATTGTGCATTAATATTTTAGTTTTTGTGTCTTCGAGTCTCTGAAATTCTTCTTTTAAATCATTTTCAGTTAGCTGCCAACTCAATCTCTCCCCTGTATCTACATTTACGTGATTAATTGGAATATACGCATTTCGCTGACCAGGTACATAAATACATCCACCCATTATCTTACAAGTCAATGGATCAAGACTGTTGTTAGTTTCAGTATCGATTGCAATGACATTTTTTTCAATAGCTTGGGTAATGTAATCGTGAAGCTCTTCTCTAGTCTTAATTACTTGAGTATTCTCTACATACTTTCCTAATATGTGATGAACTTTCTGGGTAATTAGTTCGATTTTATCTTTGACTGGCGTCTTTTTTGATTTTAATTTCTGTTCTTCGGTCTGTTCTTTTATCTTCTTTATAATCTTTTTAGCTACTACTTGAGTATCTGGAATACTAAATTCCTCTCCCCATAATGAAACAGCTTTTGACATTAAATACCTCCTCTATATTAAATTTGAGTAGTAGAGAGTAATTACCTTACTCTCTACTAAGCGTTTTATCAATAAAATCTACGAGGTCGAGGTGCTGCATCCGTGCTGTTAGGTACTGTGGGATTTGCTCGCTGTACGTGAGGTACTTCCGTGGGAGTTTGAGGTACAGAATTTACCGAAGGAGCTGCAGGAGTAGGGGTTGCTGCTTGATAATTGGCCTTAGGAACATATGTGTTATTATCAGTATTTGCGTTTTCAGGCGCGTTAACGATTTCCTCTAGCTTATCATAATCAAAATCAGGAACCATTGTGCCAATAACTTTAAAGCCTTCAAATGCAGTAAGATCGGTAGGATAAAGTTCTGGTTTATATACTTCAGGTCTGCAATAATCGATAGAGTAAGTAGTATCCATGGAACCCTTTTCACCATTACGAGTTACTCTAAAAAGTACATCTTTAAGAGGTCCGTATTCTTCCATCTTATTTTCAATAGTATCCATAAAAGAAGAAGAGCGTTCCCATACTTTCGGTGTAGCTACAATGTTTCCATTGTCATCTCTTGTGTATTCAATAAGGGGAATATATACTCTATACTGAAGACGTTTACCTGCAGCACATGCAGGACAAGCTTCTACGGGGTCATGAGGATCTCTCTTACAACTAACTAAGCGCTGTCTTCCTCCTACATTTAGTCGATGCCCTGCTATGATAAATACATCTGCAGTTGAATCTACCATAAATCTTACGATTGTTTTATCTTTATCGTTCTTGAGACTGAAGAACCCGATTCGGGGACCTTCTGATCTTTCAAAAGACGTAGATGTAGTAGAACGTGATTGTAGTCGATCTTTAAGTGTTTTAAAATCAATTTGTGCCATTTAGCACTACCTCCAAAATAATTTTTTCTTTCTATATTATACGTTGATTTTCGTAAAAAATCAACTAATTTGCTTATCTTTTTTTAAAATTTAATAACCATTCTTGCTTGTCTAAGACAGGAAGCTTCAGAAATTCCTCTTCAGAAAGATCATTTACATCTCTCCCATCTCTAGGAATTAGCTTAATGTCTATTAAAACATCTTCGGGTAAATTTTTTATTAATCGATAAATTCCTTTATCTCCTGCAGCATCCCCATCTAAACATAGAATGTAATGACGTATACCAGATTTTTTTAATATTTGAAATTGAGAAGTGGATCCAGTACCAAATAATGCAATTGCAGGTAATCCATAAGTCCATAAAGTTAAAGCGTTTAATTGACTTTCGCATACATACGCAGTACTTTGATTCTCTTTTACTAAATAATTCAGTAAATAAACAGGTTTGTCTGCATCTTTCGGAATGTAAAATCTCTTAGAATAGACGGATCTTGCAGTGACGAATAGTAATTTATTATTCAAATCCCTTACAGGAAATGTAATAGCGCTTCTCAATGGATCATAGCCTACTTCAAATTTATCTACAACTTCTTTTGTCAATTTTCTTTGCCACATATAGGGATGATAGTAATCATAAGATTTAAGGACATTTTCGGATAAATACTTCTTAGGTTTAGTAGAGTTTAAATTGATTTCAGGTAATAAATTATTTTCATAATTATCTCCCCCGAAATTATTTACTAACCACTCTTCTCCGAAATCCAGTTCTTCATTGAAACAATCTGATACAAGTTGAGGTAAAGTTACAGACTTCCCACATGCAAAGCAGTGAAGTTTACCAAACTCCAATTTAGAATCTTTTCGAGTGTTTAAAATGTTGCAGGAAGGGGTGGATTCTCTCCCATCTTTGTGATAAGGGCAGTTTGTAAGTAGATCATTTCCGTTGATCTTCCTATCTTTAAATAAATAAGTTTTTCCGCAATCAGATCTTAATCTGTCTAAAATTAAGTCCAAGGTCCCGTTGATTATTTTATTCTTGACAATAAGTTCCATTAAAATGGATTCTCCTCATAAGAATCTCCTGAATATTCATATTCATTCTTTAATTCTTCGCAGTGAGTGCCTTTAGTAGCGTCTTCTTCACTTGGAATAAAAGTAAATGTACCTGTATCTAAATTTACATTGTACTTCAAAGTAGAGCCTACGGCGCTATCTCTAGATTTTACTAATGTAAGTATCATTACATCATCTTTTCTATCAATTGCAATAACTACAGTAGAGTCTTGACCGATTCTATCTGACTGTGCAATATTTCGAGTACCAATACCCTTCTCTTCGGTATCTTCACGATTCTGTTGCGATACAGTTATAATGGGGATTTTGGTTAATACTTGAAGATTCTTTAAATCTTTTGAAATATTTGAAGCACGTTCTACTGGGTTACGTGCACCTCTATCGTCTTCTAGTAAAGAATGTTGATCTACGCACAGCATGTCCAGATGATCTTTTTCTATGAAAGATCTCAGCGCGTTAACTCCAGCAATTCCGTTAATCATGGCTGGAGTTAATACTTTAACAGTACCTTTTACTGAAGTGGATAAATTCTCCAAGAATCTCTTGTAATCCACTTGTATTCCAACATTTCCGTGAGTAATCTTGGTGTTCGAAATATGCGACAATAGAGTATCAATACGATATCCGACTTTATTTTCACTCATTTCACCGCTATATAGTCCTACAGTTAGACCTTGTTGCGCAGCAGTTATTGCGGTTTTTAGTAATATCCACGACTTTCCAAAGTTTGTTCGTGCCATAATTGTCGCATATTCTTCTCTGCGATCCCATCCTCCGATTACTTCATCCAATTCAGGAAAACCTGTCTTTACATAGAATTTGCCGTAATCTTGAGACCGCTCTACGTAAGCATCATATCGGGATAGATCTTTAAAAATATCTACTGATTCCAGATGTTTTGCAGTAACTAGCTCTTCAGAAGATTCTGAATATATCTGCATAGCTTTTTCAGTGTTCCCTGAATTTAAAGCGTCTCGAATTTTATTAAATGTTTTCGCTAATAATCTTTTATTTCTATCTTCATAAAGAGTGTCTAATAAATATTTATCAGATTCTTCTACTTTAAATAATTCAAAATCAGGAAAAGAATTTAAAAAAGTTACTTCATCTGGAATTTTACCATACTGTTGTAAATGGCTTTTAATAAAGTTAAACTCTGCTTTATAATCAGAGAAAAACTCATCTGTTAAATTATTTAGAGTGATTAGAGTTGAATCTTTTGAAGATAGTAGTTTATTAATAAATTGTAGTTGAATCATTTAGTACTTTAAGCCTCTCTTGTCTTTTCCTACGAAGGTAATTACCTCAGATAGTCCAATCATTCTACTATATAATCGGTCTCCTACAGCACTTCGTAACTCCTCTCCTATTAAATTAGATGTATAAATGTTGGATTTTCCATCATCTAATCGATTATTAATTAAATTGAGAACATTTTCCATTTCAAAAGTTGTAAACCCTTTAGTTGCAACATCGTCCCAGATAACTAAATCTGCGTTTAGCACATTTTCTTTAATATGTTGAATATATTCAGATTTCTGAGAAATATTCTCCTTTAAAGAAATTAAGAATTTTGGAATATTAATAAATAATCCTTTGCATCTAAGGTCAGAAGAATACCATATTTTTTCAAAGTAAGAATTTAGTAATCTGAGTGCCCAGGAACTTTTTCCATTGCCGGTATTTGCGGAATAAATATATAAATTGTCTCCGTTTCTAATAAAAGATTCTATTCGAGTTTCTATTTCTTTTAATTTTTCAAAAGCATCTTTATCACATTTATCACTGTCTAATCGAAGGGGTACATGTTCCCTTTGTTTTTCAGATAAAAGTGCCAACTCTTGTAATTTATTTATTTTATAAAGCTTCAAACATACTGCATCTGAAGAAGATGTCAGTGGACAATTTCCTTCTTTATATTTCTTACATTTAATAGTATAATAACATACTTTTTCTTGCATTAATACACCTCTTCTGCTACACTAGGTTCTTCATTAGGTACTACAGAATTGTTTGAACTTAACTGTTTATAATAGCTCGCTTTAAAATCTTTTTCAAAAGTCTTAATGGCCCAAGTCATCTCTCTATAACCATTTGTAGCTGCTATACTTACTATTTTAAGGGCTAAATCCAGATCTCTGTTTGTATAACTGTCTACTGCTTTTTGACCTTCAATAATAGAAACTTTACTCATCCATCCTTGCTTTGCAATTACAGAGTCTATCCAAAATTCATACATCTTCCTAAGCTCATCATTCTGTGTAGTGATGGATTCTTTCAGATTAGCTTGAATTGCTTCTTGTTTAGTTGCTTTCTTAGTTTTAGATTTCTTAGATACCTCTTTTGAAATTTCAGTAACTATTTTATCATTTTCTTCTAATAATAATCCTGTTAGGTTATCTGTATTTAGGTTAACTTGATCTTTATCCTTTTTTGATAAAACCTTCAACTCAATTAAAATTTCATCCAGTTTTTTCTGATCTTCTTTACCTAAAGTGGTTCTTTCTTCTATATAGTTTCTGTCTATTTTAAAAAATCCTTCTTCGTCTATTTTACTTTTTAAAATAGCTTTTCTATTTATATTTAAAAGTTCTGTTACATATATAGCTGCTTGCAGACCTATTCGGTGAGCTAACTTTACATTGTAACTTACATACATATCGGTACTTACTAAATCTAAAATCATATGGATTGATGTTCCTTCTCTGCTTTTAAATAAATATTACGGAGTTTTTTAAAACTCTGACGAGTAGCAGTTTCCAATTTACCTTTTGATAACTTAGTACACTGCTGACCGGCTTCTATTACTTCGCTTAAATCTCTATTAAAAGTGGCTGCGAATCGAGTAAAATATTGAGGTGTTAAATTGGATAGTTTGGTAATTAACCCCTTTCGATTAAATTTAAGTCGGTTACCTTTTTTAGAACGTTTAAACAGATCTTCGTTTACAATACAGTCGATAATAAATGCGGTTACATAACTTTTATTGTCAAACGCACTGTTTACTAATCTATAGATATCTACGACTTCGTCTGAATTATCTAGAGGAGTAGATTCTGCTAAGTTAACAGCGTCTCCGTAGTCATCTATTAAACTCTCTAAACTATATAAGCCATAATTACGTCTTCTTTTATAAGTATTACTACTTTGATAAAATCCCATTCGATTACTAAATATACATCTGTTAATAACTTTATCAGGTCCATTTGGGTCGTTATACAACTTATTATTAGGGTCTTTCCACTTACGGTGTTTTAAAGCTCTCATAATAGCGGCTACTAACCATCCGTAGCAATCTTCTATATTTGCGGATCTATAACTTTTTAGATAATAACTATTTAATGAGTTCCAATATCTACAAATTATAGCACTCATATAGGCGTTTGCCAAAACAGGATCTTTTTCAACTTCTATATATTTATTGACTAAATCGTTTTTGTTCATCTTTCGCCAATCTTCATCAATGTACATATCAGCTTGATCTTCATAACTTTTTTTATAAGATTCTAGCAATGTTCACCTCCTAACATCAATTTATCTGTCTCTTTACATATATAATACTACATAATTATTTTAAAATCAACTACTTTTCTCTGAAATTTTTAATTTTTTGTATTTTTTAGATCATGTATATGGAATGTTCGTTTCTGAAATATATTATACGAGAAATTTTTTCAAAAATCCACTACTTTCAAATAAAAAATAAAAAAAATAACTAGAAGAAACTTCTTCTAGTTATTCTAATTCTTCTATATACTTTTGTAAACTCTTTAACCCTTTAGCGGATATTTTATCATCTACAATAAAATCGCTTAATGCTTCTTTATCTTCAACTATCTCTAACACCCTTTCATCTACAGTACCTTCTGTTATTAAGTGGTAGATGGTTACGTTTCGATTAGTACCTATTCTATAGCAACGGTCCTGAGCCTGCACGTAAGCTGCATTTGTATAAGGTACGTCTATAAAAATTTCATAAGAAGCTTTTGTTAAAGTTAATCCAGTACCTATTTTTTGCCATGTACCTATAAATACTTTTCTGTCAGGGTCTTTTTGGAAGATGTCAACATTTTGAGATATGATATCATCTTTAATATCTCCTGTTCCGATCAATGGTTTGTATTTTTCTAATCTCTTTTGTAGTTCTGTTACAGTTTCTTTAAAGGTAGAAAATACAACTACACTTTCTCCATTCCCAACAATCTCTTCTACCAAATCGCAGGCTCTGTCTATCTTAGCAGAAGGTATACTTTCTGTGGTAAGAATAGAAGGACATGCAGTAGCTTGTCTTAATCTAATTAATAAAGCTAGCATAGAAGCGGTGCTTAATTTTACTTTATCTACCTGCTCTTTAACACCTTTTTTAATATTTTCATAGAAAGTATGTTGGGTAGTTTCCATTTCAACATATTCATTTACAATAGTTTTGGGAGGAAGATTTAAAATATCTTTAGTTCGTCTTAAAGAGTGCTTTTCTAGCATTTCTTTAAGGACCTCTGTATTTTTGAATCCACAAAGAATATTGTGAAAGGGTCCTCCAAAATTACAGTAAAAATATTTAAAATTTGTATAAGTACTATTCTCAACCCCTATCCACTTTAAAGGTACATAAGCATCTAATGGATTATTCATTATAAGGGTTCCAGTAGCACCTACCTTATATTTTGACTTGTTTAGATTAAGTACACCTTTTCCTGCTTGACTTGTTGGGTCTTTAACTCTGTGGATTTCGTCTATGACGATAAGATCGAAACTGTTAGGTCCTTTGTTTATAGCTTCTATAATGTCCTTTTGTCTTAAAGTCTCTATATTAGTTATTACGAAGAATTCTTTTATAGGTTTCTTTAGATGAGCTAAACGCTCTTTAACTGAGCCAATAGATCTTTTACCTGTTTTTGAAATCTTTTCACCTAAGATAGTACAGGATAATTTAGAGAATTTTAGAATCTCTTTTCTCCAGTTCTCTTTTAGAGTATTTACTCCGCACACTACAAGGCAGTGAGATATCTTATCTCTCTTTTTAAGTTCTTCTGCTAAATAAATAGCCTGAGTCGTATTGTGCGTAACTATACAATTTTTCGCCAAATATAAATGATTAGGACTGTCTACGGTGATGCATTTTCCAGGTGCATTATCAATTTTCTGAATATTAATAATTTTACGTCGAAAAGAAGCTTTTCTGGGATTTATTCTTTGAAGTTTTCTTGGAAGAGAAACTAATTCCTTTGGATTTTTATATAAAATAGTTCCGGTATAACGTAAGCCACAATTTTTTACACCCTCATTACTATTATAACAAAAAGAATCTCTAATATTCTTTTTGACCAATCCACCTAGACTTTCTATTACTTCTACAAAGTCTTCGAATAATCGAGGGGATATAGTAGTGTACTGCAATACGCCAGGATACTCTTTTCCATTTCTCCCCACAGACGGATTTGAAACGTAACCATCAGTATCCATTAGTCCTTGAATTAATTGAATACGGTCTTCGACCGAAGTGTATTTGTAAATTTCAGGAATAAACTTTGTCCTAGATTTTGTACCTATTAATCCTAATTTTCTTAGTTCAGAGGATAAGTAATTATTCGAAGAATTATCCTTTCTTATAATCCTGTAAGTGGAAGTTTTTCCTTTTTCATCCACTTTCTTTATCTCACATTCTGTTGGCAAAACTTCTGCAAGTCGGTGAGCAATAAATTCATCTGCAGACGTGAGTGTAACGGCTCCTAAGGGTGCAAAAGCGCCATCGCCCAATAAACATCCTAGTAAGTATGGATCAATGGGAAGATTTTGTTTAGGAAAATTCACAGGATCACAAATAGGGATGTAAACTTGGTTTCTTTTATAATTGTGGTTAAATAGCCATTCTGTAGTATCTACTCTTGAAGTTTTTTTGGATCTACATTTTAAAGAGTTTGGAATGTGAACCATTTTTCTGTAGGTAAATTCCCACAAATGATCCTTACAACAATCTACTGAAGTATTGTCAGAAAAAGTGATTCTGTACATCTCTAAATCTGGGTGGAAATAAGTCGCAGTTACTTTACAAATATTTCCTTTCTCATCATAGACACTATCTCCTACTTGAATATTTTTCATAGGAACATAGCCCTGAGGAGTGAGAATAGGTGTATCTAATGAAAATGCTTTACCTAACCCGGGCGAATCCAACAAAAGCCACTTATCATGACTTAATCCGTATCTTATTCCTTCTTCTTGATAATCAAAAGGTGGGTACTCATGCTTAATTAGTTTATAAGAGTTATCGACTAAATTAGTTTCTTTTTTATCTTTCAGTAATTTTAATTCAATTGAATCGTATAAAGTTAATCCATCTAACAACTTTGATAGATAAATGGAGGGAACTTCCCATGCTTTATTTTTCTTGTCGTAGTTAGAACCAGCGCAGCTTTTAACTAAATCGACATATATGGGATTAAAATCGAAAGTTACGAATAGGGAAGTCTCTCCTGGAACTTTTTTAGTTGTTTTTTCTTCTAATAGAATCATTCTTCAAATAATGTTAATCTTTTCTTCTCTAAGGGAGTTGAAAAGATGTCTTCGAAAGGAGGTTTTTTGTTCTTCTCTCTTGCTTTAAAACTTAGAGAAGCTGTTATTTCGAACTCACATCCGCAAGCATCACAGATATATTCTTCTGTTAAATCCATTGCAGGGCCATCGTAAACATCTATTTTACCTGAGGGTGTTCTATCAATATCTTCAGGTCTTCCAAAGAAACTTCTTGGAATAAAAATTTCTGCAGGATGATACTCTCTTCCACATCTAGGACATGTGATGAAATCTTCTCTTCTTTTATCTCTAAAATTCATTTTATTTTACTACCTCTTCGTTTTTCATTTTTTGGATAAATAATATAATTTTTATTAATATATAATAA